>ERZ773133.316-NODE-316-length-70411-cov-6.842387_pt1 | contig 70411 bp, 73 predicted proteins | sample MGYA00580861_ERZ773133 | MGnify/ENA primary metagenome ERZ773133 (study PRJEB29015, sample SAMEA2737844) | human gut metagenome | biome: human gut; feature: human-associated habitat; material: faeces | place: China | collected 2012 ...
GGGGTCATGCAGCTGGTGAAGCTATCCCCATGCGATGGGTTAAATGGCAAAATTAAAATTAAACGCTGAAGATAATTTAGCATACGCTGCCTAATGGCAGCTGTCAGCCCTAGTGCACTCACACATTAGGAACCTGGCATCGACTATGTGAGAAACGACACATGCAAAGCTTTGAGCATGCGGGCGTATCATGAAGCTACTAAAGTGTTCAGGGTGTTAGTTCTCGGGGCATGGAGGGAATGTCAAAGAACTGACTATGATAGTAGAAGAACAGGGAATTGATTTTTGGACACGGGTTCAAATCCCGTCAGGTCCACTTAAAGTGCTACAGTGCCTTGGTGAATGGTGCTGTAGCACTTTTTTATCTGTCGTGCCGTACAGCATTAAAACAAACTGGATGGAAAGATGGATTTACGTGTGCTGAATATATAGCTGGGAGATATGAAGGATGCCATTTATCATCCACCGACCTATTTTGATAATCAATATGAGGACGAATGGTTAACCGATAAAACTGCCATCCAGATGATCCGTGATGTGGATCATTCGGAGGTAATAAGCGCTCGTCTGATTGACAGTCCGGTATTAGGACCGAGATAACTGTGCTCAGTGGCTTTTACGGTTAGGAGAACAGAAAGAAGTGACAATTAATCTGAGGCATGTGATGAATTTTGGCAATGGGCCATTTCAGATTAAGATCTTAAATACAGACAGTATCGTAACGAATATGTTGGAATTTGTCCAGATTGCTGGAAATTTTGTATAGGTAGGGACTATGAGGGGAATACGACCTTAATCAATATGCTGAGACAGGCGGAAAATCTTGGTAATTCCAGTGGAATTGAAGTAAACTGCGATGTGCCGTGCAGAATTTTGGAAGGTTCAAATTGGAAACTGATTTTAGAACATACGGAAAACAGTATATTTTTCATTGATGAAGAAAATGTTTTTGTTCATACCGTTGAATTTGCATCTTGTGTAAAAGATTCTGGTAATTATTTTGTACTGATCACCAGGGAGAATCTATACGGACTTCCATATAGTGTAGAAGAAATATATGGAATTCATCCAGCGGGAAAGTATCAGAATACCAGGAAAATATATCAGCAGATGTATCAGATCTATTCTAAGTTTCAAAATCTTCCGGTGCATCCAGATAAAATCATTGTGGAGGATTCCAATTCTGGATATGAATTTTTTAATGCGATCGGCCAAGAAAATAATATTTTGTGCGAAAGTGCAGGGGGAAAGTCCAATATTTTCTCAAAGCTTCAATCTATTGGCCAAGAAACGGTTTGCGTTATAGCGGATGGCGCAGCTATTGGCCCGGAAATGAATCGGTTATATGAGATAACAGAACGAAAATCGAATATTGTTTTATATTTTCCAGAATCTTTTGAGTGGTTGATATTAAAATCGGGTCTTGTCACAGATGGTGATATAAAAACGATTTTGCAAGAGCCGGAAGAATACATCGAAAGTAAAGATTATTTCAGCTGGGAACGATACTTTACAAAATTATTGATTGAAAGAACCCAAGATACTTACTTACAATACCAAAAGACAAAATTAAACCCTGTATATCTGCATGATAAAATCAAACATACAATCATAAGCGTGATGCAGGGCATTATATTATAAGTTACTTACAGCAACATCATTTACATCATAGGAGGACATCATCATGAAAAGCGCATTGACAAGAACCCAGGCATTGGAGCTTCTTTGCAAATACAACAAGGAGCCATTTCATCGTCTTCATGGACTGACGGTAGAAGGAACTATGAGATGGTATGCGAAGGAACTGGGCTATGGAGAGGATGAAGAGTTCTGGGGACAGGTGGGACTGCTTCATGACATTGATTTTGAACTATATCCAGAGCAGCATTGTGTGAAGGCACCGGAACTGTTAAGAGAGGCAGGTGTCGGTGAAGACATGATCCATGCCATCGTCAGTCATGGTTATGGTATCTGTGTGGATGTGGTACCGGAACATGAGATGGAGAAAGTTCTGTTTGCTGCAGACGAACTGACGGGACTGATCGGGGCAGCAGCGAAGATGCGCCCGTCCAAGAGCGTGATGGATATGGAGGTTTCCAGCTTAAAGAAGAAGTTCAAAGATAAGAAGTTCGCAGCTGGCTGTTCCCGTGATGTGATCAAGCAGGGGGCAGAGCAGCTTGGATGGACGTTAGAGGAACTGATGGAGAAAACGATTCTGGCTATGCGTTCATGCGAAAACTCAGTTCAGGTGGAGATGGAAACCTTGGTGTAGCCCACAGACGGACACTTGTAAGCCCATGGCGAAAAAACTGCTTGACAGATCAACAGAAGAGGAGTATTATCCACATAAAACTGTCTCAAAAGACAGACACGCTGATATAGGAGAATACGATTATGAAGAAGGTAGTGAAATTTGGCGGAAGCTCTCTGGCGAGCGCAAAGCAGTTTAAAAAGGTGGGTGACATCATCCGCAGTGATAAGTCCAGACGTTATGTGGTTCCGTCTGCACCAGGTAAGAGAAACGACAAAGACGAGAAAGTAACGGATCTGTTATATGAATGCTACGATGCAGCAGCATCTGGCAGCGCTTATAAAAAAATCCTGGAGAAGATCAAAAAGAGATACGAAGAGATCATTGATGGACTGGATCTGAATCTGAATCTGGATCACGAGTTTGATAAAATCGAGGAGAATTTTCTGGCGAAGGCCGGCAGAGATTACGCGGCTTCCAGAGGTGAGTATCTGAATGGTCTGGTGATGGCAGAGTACTTAGGTTATGAGTTCATCGATCCGGCTGAAGTGATCTTCTTTGATGAGCATGGCGTATTTGAGCCAGAGACTACCAACAAGGAACTGGCTGAGAGACTGGAGCATGTGGAGAGAGCCGTTATCCCAGGCTTCTATGGTTCCAAGCATGACGGTTCTGTTAAGACATTTTCCAGAGGTGGTTCTGATGTAACTGGTTCCATCGTGGCAAAGGCCATTCATGCAGACATGTATGAGAACTGGACCGATGTATCTGGTTTCCTGGTTACAGACCCAAGAGTAGTCAAAGATCCAGAGGTGATCGAGACCATCACCTACAGAGAGCTTCGTGAACTGGCATACATGGGCGCAAGCGTTCTTCATGAGGATGCCATCTTTCCGGTACGTAAAGAGGGAATCCCGATCAACATCCGCAATACCAACAAGCCGGAGGACAAGGGAACTCTGATCGTAGAGAGTACCTGCAGAAAGCCAAAATACACCATTACCGGAATTGCTGGTAAGAAGGGCTTCTGTTCTATCAATGTTGAGAAAGCCATGATGAATGCAGAGGTTGGGTTCTGCCGCAAAGTGCTTCAGGTCTTTGAAAATTATGGAATTTCCATTGAACATATGCCATCTGGTATCGACACCATGACTATTTTCGTTCATCAGTCTGAGTTCGAAGAGTTTGAGCAGTCTGTGATCGCCGGTATCCACAGAGCTGTAGAGCCGGATTTTGTAGAGATGGAATCCGATCTGGCGCTGATCGCTGTGGTTGGACGGGGTATGAAGGCCAACCGAGGAACTTCCGGACGGATCTTTTCTGCACTGGCTCACGCAAGAGTCAATGTGAAGATGATCGACCAGGGCTCCAGTGAACTGAACATCATCATCGGTGTGAAAAACTCTGATTTTGAGGCTGCCATCAAGGCAATTTATGATATCTTTATCACAACTGAACTGTAAATCAAATGCGGGGGCGGTGCCGGAAGGTGCTGCCCCTGTTATGATTTCCATTGAATAGAAAATTTCCACAACCCAGCTACTTGAATTTCTCACCAAGATAGTGTAAATTAGTGGTGGAAATGTAACTATTCAGTAGGTCTGCGCACATGCTGCGCTGACCGTAAGAGCACATAGGCTGGAAAGCAAAAATCCCATCAGCGAAGCTGATCTGGAATGGATTTTTGCTCGTAACTATGAAGGTACTGAGTAGTTACGTGGAAATAAAACTATTTACTTGGAGGTAAGTGATCATGGAAGAGGCAGCAAAATTATTTGATATGAAGGTACTTCATGTAGGAATCAATGCGACAGGTGAAGAGCAGGCTCTTGGCTGGGCAGAGGAATTCTTAAAGTTCTTCGATCTGCCAACCAAGAACGGCAACAGCTCCGTATTCGCCGGTACTCTCGTTGAGATCATGAAAGGAAACGGACGTGGAACCGTAGGCCATATCGCTTTTGGTGTAAACGATGTTGACAAAGCTGTTGAGTATTTCAAAGAGCGTGGTGCAAACCCGATCGAGGAGACCAGAAAGGTCGTAGATGGCAAGACAACATTTGTTTACTTAGATAAAGAGATCGCAGGCTTTGCAATCCACTTAAATCTGGTAAAATAATGAGCAATGTTGTAATTGTAGGCGGAGGCGCGGCCGGCATGGCCGCAGCCATTGCCGCTGCAGGAATCGGACATGAAGTCCACTTATATGAGAAAAATGAAAAACTGGGGAAAAAGGTCTACATTACCGGAAAGGGCCGTTGTAATGTAACGAACGCCTGCGACATGGAGACTATGCTGCAGAACGTGGTGACCAATCCCCGTTTTTTATATAGTAGTTTTTATGGGTTCACCAACCAGGATATTATGGATCTTCTGGAACGGAACGGCTGTCCATTAAAGACGGAGCGCGGGAACCGGGTATTTCCAGTATCGGATAAGTCTTCTGATGTGATCTCTGCTTTAAGCCGTCAGATGCGGGATCTGAATGTGGATGTCCATCTGCATTCAGAGGTGAAGGATCTGTTGATAGAGGACGGACACTGTGTGGGAATCCGGCTGAAGAAAAATAATACCAAAGTTTTTGCAGATGCTGTGATCGTGGCAACGGGAGGCATGTCCTATCAGGCCACCGGCTCTACGGGAGATGGTTATGATTTTGCAAAAGAATGCGGCCATACAGTGACAGAGCTGTCTCCGGCTTTAGTGCCATTTGAAGCGGCAGAGGATGATGTACGCAGTCTTCAGGGAGTGTCATTACGGAACATCGAGGCAGTGATCTACGATGGGAAGAAAGAACTCTACCGGGAATTTGGCGAGATGTTATTTACTCATTTTGGCGTCAGTGGTCCGGTGCTTTTGAGTGCCAGCAGTTATGTAGCAAAAGCCATCCGCAAGCATCCTTTAAAACTGGTGATTGATTTAAAGCCAGCCTTAACCGAGGAACAGCTGGATACCAGGATTCTGCGGGATTTTGAAGGATTTCTGAATAAACAGTTTAAGAATTCTCTGGCACATCTGCTGCCATCTAAGATGATCCCGGTGGTGATCGCGCGAAGCGGAATTTCTCCGGATAAAAAGGTTAACGAGATCACCAAACAGGAGCGGGCGGCTCTGGTTTCTGTTTTAAAACAATTCCAGGTAACCTTAACCGGACTTCGGGATTACAAAGAAGCTATTATCACCCAGGGCGGTATTTCTGTGAAGGAGATTAATCCCACTACCATGGAATCCAAGAAGGTTTCCGGCCTTTATTTTGCCGGAGAAGTGCTGGATCTGGATGCGGTGACAGGTGGCTTTAACCTTCAGATCGCCTGGTCCACCGGATGGGCGGCGGGTTCCCATATTGAATACTGTTAAAGGAGAATATATTTTTCATGTCATCAACGTATAATATTGCTATTGACGGACCTGCAGGCGCTGGCAAAAGTACGATTGCCAAGCTTGTAGCGGCAAAGCTGGGATTCATTTATGTGGATACCGGAGCCATGTACCGGGCGATGGCACTTTACTTTTTAGAGAACGGCATCCAGCCGGAGGATGAAGAAAAAGTGTCTGCTGCATGCGGACAGATCGACATTTCCCTCCGCTATCAGGACGGCGTTCAGCAGGTGATCTTAAACGGCAGGGATGTGTCCGGCAAGATCCGCACAGAAGCGGTGGGCAATGCTGCATCGGTGGTATCTGCTTACCGGGCTGTCCGTCAGGCGCTTCTGGCATTACAGCAAAATCTGGCAAAGACATCCAATGTGATCATGGATGGCCGTGATATCGGTACCTGTGTGCTCCCGGACGCACAGACCAAGATCTATCTGACGGCTTCCAGTCATGTGCGGGCCATCAGAAGGTACAAAGAACTGACAGAGAAAGGTCAGATGTGTAATCTGGAAGAAATTGAGCAAGATATTATTGACCGGGATTACCGGGATATGCACCGGGAGATTGCGCCTTTGACCCAGGCGGCGGACGCGGTGCTTCTGGATTCCTCTGCGCTGACCATCGATCAGGTGGTGGACGGTATCATTACGGCAGCCAGAGAGAGGGGACTTGACTGATGGAAGTGATCGTAGCGAAAACCGCCGGATTCTGCTTTGGCGTAGAGAGGGCGGTCAATCAGGTTTATGACCAGATAAAGAATGAAAATGGCCCGATTTACACGTTAGGTCCCATTATCCATAATGAAGAGGTGGTGCGGGATCTGGAGGAAAAAGGTGTGAAGGTCCTGAATTCAGAGAATGAGATTTTAACTTTGACAGAGGGAACCGTGATCATCCGCTCTCACGGCGTGGGAAAACACATTTATGATATGCTGAAGGCACAGGGAGTCCAGATCGTGGATGCTACCTGTCCTTTTGTCAAGAAGATACACCGGATCGTCCAGGAACAGAATCTTCAGGGAAGACGGGTGATCATTATTGGCGACGAGACCCATCCAGAGGTGGAGGGCATCAAAGGATGGGGCGATGCGCGCACAATGGTCGTAAAAAATGAGGAACAGATGGAAAAACTGCCATCCTTCACAGGTGAAAAGCTGTGTATCGTATCCCAGACGACATTTAATTACAATAAATTTAAAGATTTAGTTGAAAAATTTGAGAAAAAGGGTTATGATATACTTGTTTTAAATACGATTTGCAATGCAACACAGGAAAGACAAGTGGAAGCTGAACGTATAGCTTCGCAGGTAGATGCTATGATCGTCATCGGCGGGAAGAATAGTTCTAACACCCGCAAACTGTACGAGATATGCCAAAAAGAGTGTAAGGATACTTATTACATTCAGACACTGGACGATTTGAATCCTGAGAGTGTAAATTCTGTGCGCAGCGTAGGTATTACAGCAGGGGCTTCGACCCCCAAGAAAATCATTGAGGAGGTTCATACTAATGTCAGAATTAAGTTTTGAACAAATGTTAGAGGAATCATTAAAAACAATACGTACAGGAGAGATTGTCACTGGTAAGGTCATCGATGTAAAAGAAGATGAGATCGTTTTAAATATCGGCTACAAATCCGATGGCATCATCCCGAGAAACGAGTATACCAATGAGTCCGGCGTAGATTTAAGAGATCTTGTTCACGTTGGTGACGAGATGGAAGCAAAGGTTGTAAAAGTAAACGATGGCGAGGGCCAGGTTGCATTATCTTATAAGAGACTGGCTGCTGACAGAGGCAATAAGAAGTTAGAGGATGCATTTAATAACCATGAGGTTCTGACCGCTAAAGTTGCTCAGGTTCTGGATGGTGGTTTAAGCGTTGTTGTAGATGAGGCCAGAGTATTCATCCCAGCAAGCCTGGTATCCGATACTTATGAGAAAGATTTATCCAAGTATGCTGGTCAGGATATCGAGTTCGTGATCACTGAGTTCAATCCTCGCAGAAGAAGAATCATCGGCGATAGAAAACAGCTGATGGTTGCTAAGAAAGCAGAGCTTCAGAAAGAGTTATTCGAGAAGATCCATGCTGGCGATGTTGTAGAGGGCGTGATCAAGAATGTAACTGATTTCGGTGCATTCATCGATTTAGGCGGAGCTGATGGTCTGCTTCACATCTCCGAGATGTCCTGGGGCCGTGTAGAGAATCCTAAGAAGGTATTCAAGGCAGGCGAGAAGATTAAAGTTCTGATCAAAGAGATCAACGGCGAGAAGATCGCATTAAGCTTAAAGTTCCCAGAGCAGAACCCATGGGCTAACGCAGCAGAGAAGTATGCAGTTGGCAACGTAGTAACAGGTCGTGTAGCACGTATGACTGACTTCGGTGCATTCGTTGAGTTAGAGCCAGGCGTAGATGCATTACTGCATGTATCCCAGATCTCCAGAGAGCATGTAGAGAAACCAGCAGATGTATTAGCAATCGGTCAGGAGATCGAGGCTAAGATCGTTGATTTCAACGAGGCTGACAAGAAGATCAGCTTAAGCATGAAGGCACTGCAGGCTCCAGTTGAGGATGCTGAATAATTAAAGATTGATTTGTAACTCTGAAGGTACTGAACAGTTACGATAATTAATTTTGAGAGCGTTGATAGTAATATCAGCGCTCTTTTTTCATGTCATAGGAATTTTGACCCTGGTATCTTGACAAACAATATTATATGATGTATAGTATATGTACAGACAATACTATATAATATATAATATAGTGATTAATCCAATATATGACAGAACGGAATATAAATCCAATCACAACATATCCGTGTTGAAAGGTATGTTCTGTTCAAACAATATCGGGTTTTAGAAGGAAAGGCGGTGTACGCATGGTTTTTAATACAGGCGCGGCTCTTTTGGATGCCATTGTCCTGTCTGTTGTCTCGAAAGATGTAGAGGGAACTTATGGTTACCGGATCACCCAGGATGTGCGGGAGGTAATTGAAATTTCAGATTCCACCTTGTACCCGGTTCTGCGTAGACTGCAGAAAGAGGAATGTCTGGAGGTTTACGACATGGCCATTGACGGGCGAAACCGCAGATATTATAAAATTACGGAAAAGGGGCGGGTACAGTTGAATCTGTATCGCGGTGAATGGGCGGTGTATTCAGAAAAAATAGGAAGGATTTTAGAGGAAACCTGACGTATGAACAAAGAAGAGTTTATGACAAGATTAAAAGAGCTTCTTGCAGATCTGCCGGACGATGAGAACAAACAGGATGCCCTGAATTATTATCAGGACTATCTGGAGGAGGCTGGAGAAAACACAGCTGCAGTATTAAAAGAATTTGGAAGCCCGGAACGGATCGCATCCATGATTCGCTGCGATCTGAATGGGGAGTTAAACGAAGGCGGCGATTTTACAGATCATGGCATTGAAGACACAAGATTTAAGGAACCTGGATATGATGTGGCCAAAAGGCTGGATCTTCCAGAGGTGATGGAAGAGGAGACTGCTAAGCAGGGACAGGAGAAAGAGTCATTTCACGCAGACAATACCAGCCAGGCGGGAAATGGCAGGAAACGAAGAGGGTTTGTCTGGTGGCAGATTCTCTTGATCGTGCTGGCAGTGATTCTGTTCGGTCCAGCGATCGCAGGAGGCGTGGGAATCCTGCTGGCTATACTTGTAGGGATTATAGGAGCCCTGGTGGTAATTCTACTTGGAATCGGAGCTGGAACGATTTTTCTGTTCTTTTTAAGCGCAGTCATGCTGATCCAGGGAATCTATTATCTGTATTTAGCTGATCTCTATGGGCTATGGTGGCTGGGCTGGGGATTTTTGGGCATGTCTGGAACGATTTTACTGGTGCTGGTATCAATCCTGTTTTATGGGAAACTGGTGCCGATGGTGTTTGTGAAGCTTGTTAACAGACTGAATCGCCTGTTGCACCGAAAGGGGCGTGAGTGATCATGGAGAAGAAAAAGAACGGATGGATCCGAGTGATGCTGAAAGCAGCTTTGAGTTGTGGAACTGTAGGGATTGCGTTTCTGGTTATTTCCCTGATATTGGGGGTTGCTTATTAAATGAGAAGGAAAGGAGGCATATTATGGATTTAAACAGACAATTATATCGTTCTGATACCAACAAAATTTTATTTGGCGTTTGCGGCGGCCTTGGCGAGTACTTTAATATTGATCCAACCATTATCCGACTGCTCTGGGTTGTATTCGCCTGTTCAGGAACGGGACTGATCGTTTATCTGATCGCAGCACTGATCATGCCGTTAAGACCGGATGGTCGATATTAAATCAACAGAAGTCCTTTGTATAGGCTTTTAAAAAATGGGTATACTCCAAATTGCAAAATCATTATGCGAGAGGAGTGTACCCATTTTTTATGGCAAAGAAAAAGAAAGAGGAACCACTGGATTTTGAAAATATGACGCCGGAGGAATTATTAAAATATGAGATTGCTGACGAGATCGGGCTGGGGGATAAGATCTTAAAGGGTGGCTGGAAAAGCCTGACATCCAAGGAAAGCGGCCGGATCGGTGGATTAATGACGAAAAGAAAGCGGGAATTGAAGCGGGAAGCGCTGGAAAATGATGCTGCAGTTCGGAAAATTCCTACCAGAGAACAATGACAAAACGATTGCAACACTGCAGAAAAATGAATATAATGATTACAGGTAACGATTCAGTACCTTCATAGTTACGATTACAGTTACAAAACAGTGTTAATAGCAGGAGTAGCATGCGTGGAATTGACCGCGCTGTGATGGAGAATGAAGGAAGAAAAAAAGCAATTAAGAAGCGGATTTACAACAGGGACCTGTGCGGCGGCGGCGGCGAAGGCTGCCGCTTTCTTTTTGACGGGAGATGAAAAAACTCAGATTTCCCTTCAGACACCAGGCGGCAGGGTGGCTCATTTTCAGGTCCAGAAGCTGGTTGATGGGGAAATGACCTGGTTTGGAGTTCAAAAGGATGCAGGCGACGACCCAGATGTGACCCATGGAGCCTGGATCTATGGGTCGGTCAGACGGATTTCGAAAGGCATGGGGGTTCGAAGATCAGTTGAGTCAAAAAGCGATCGGACCTGTGAAAAAGAAGAAACAGAAGAGAAACATGATGTTGACCAGGAGGCACGGGCGGATGTTTTAGCGAGAGCCTATGAGTGGGAACCGGATACAGATGCGGATCATTCTGGGCAGTTCCGGCTTTTTTTGACGGCGAAGGATGGAATTGGTCTGGTGACAAAGCCAGGACTTTCCTGTCCTGTTGGTAAATATGCAATCAATCCGGTTCCGAGGCAGATGATTTTCCAGTCTGTGGCCCACGTGCTAGAAGAAACAGAAGCCCATGGAGACTATCTGATCCAGCTCTGGATTCCTGCAGGCCGGGAACTGGCGTTAAAAACCTTTAATCCCAAGCTGGGGATCGAAGGTGGTATTTCCATCCTTGGCACGACAGGAATCGTCAATCCCATGAGTGAACAGGCCCTGATGGATACGATCCGTCTGGAGATCCATATGAGAGCTGTAGCTGGTGAACACAGCCTGATTCTGGCTCCTGGCAATTATGGAGAACGATTTCTGGCGGAACATCTGGGAATCGCCATCGATCAGGCTGTCACCTGCAGCAATTTTATTGCAGATGCGATCCGATGGTCTGCGGATGCGGGAATGAGCGAAATTTTATTTGTGGGACATATTGGGAAATTGATTAAAGTAGCCGGAGGCGTGAAAAACACCCATTCCAAATACGGCGACAGGAGAATGGAGATCATGGCAGATTGCCTGCCGGATACTTTGGATGAGCAGGTTCGCAACGAATGGACCGATCGGATTTTCGGCTGCAATACCACGGAGGAAGCTCTGGAATACTTAAAGTCCTGGGGAATCTGTGACCAGGTGATGCATACGGCGGTTTCCAGGATGCAGCATTATATGAAGCAATGGGCAGGCGGGAACTGTGATGTCCAGGTGGTGACATTTTCCACCGTATACGGTATACTGGGAAAAACAAGTGACAGTGATCGGATGATTGAGAGATGGAGACACTCGTAACGGTTTGGAAGCATTACGAATAGAGAAAGTGATAGAATTTATGACAGGAACATTATATGCAGTCGGCGTCGGACCTGGTGATCCGGAACTGATGACTTTAAAAGCGGCAAGGATCATACGGGAATGTCAGGTGATTGCCATTCCGCATGATGATCCGATCCAGTGTACCGCATACCAGATCGCTATGGGAGCAGTTCCGGAGATGAAAGAAAAACCAGTAATTTATGTGAAGATGCCAATGACAAAAGACCCTGATATTTTGGAACAGGCCCACAAGTATGGTACTGAGATTCTGATCCGGGAACTGGAAAAGGGGTACGATGTGGCTCTGCTGACCTTAGGTGATACAACCGTTTATGCCAGTTCCATGTATTTGGTGCAGAGGGTAGAAAAGCAGGGGTATGAGACGAAACTGATCAGCGGGATTCCATCCTTCTGTGCGGCAGCGGCAGAACTGGGCATTTCCCTGGGAGAACAGGCGGAAGAGATACATATTTTGCCCGGAAGCTACGGAATCCAGTCGGCGCTGGCTCTTTCTGGTGTGAAAGTGATCATGAAATCGGGAAAAGCATATCCGAAGGTGGTAGAACAGCTGCGGGAAAATCAATTACCGGCTTATATGGCAGAAAACTGTACCATGGAGAACCAGAAGCTGTATCATGGGGTGGAACATTTTCCAGAAAAGGCCGGATATTATACTTTGATGATTGTAAAAGATTCACCAAAGGAGGACAAGGACAGATGATAAATTTTGTTGGTGCAGGTTCTGGCGCAGCGGATCTGATCACGGTACGGGGCGCAAAATTATTAGGCGAGGCAGATGTGATCATTTACGCAGGATCTCTGGTCAATCCAGAGTTATTGTCGTATGCGAAAATGGATTGTCAGATCTATAACAGCGCCCATATGACGCTGGAAGAGGTGATCGACGTGATGAAAGAAGCGGAAAAGGATGGGCAGATGACGGTACGGCTTCACACCGGCGATCCAAGCCTTTACGGGGCGATCCGGGAACAGATGGATCAGTTAAACGAACTGGGAATCCCATATGCAGTATGCCCAGGAGTCAGCTCTTTCTGCGGCGCGGCGGCGGCTCTTGGCATGGAATATACACTGCCGGATATTACCCAGAGCGTAGTGATCACCCGTATGGCAGGGAGAACACCTGTTCCGGAGCGGGAGAGCGTTGCCTCTTTCGCGTCTCACGGCGCAACGATGGTGGTATTTTTAAGTACCGGAATGTTAAGGAAATTGTCGGAAGAGTTGATGAAAGGCGGATATCGGGCGGATACTCCGGCGGCCATCGTCTATAAGGCCACCTGGCCGGACGAGAAGGTGGTACGGTGTACGGTAGCTACACTGGCTGCTTCGGCAGAACGGGAGCAGATCACCAAAACTGCACTGATCATCGTAGGTGACGCGGTGGCTCAGACGGGATATGAGCGGTCGAAGTTGTATGATCCAGGCTTTACCACAGAGTTTCGTCAGGCGTCGGTGAAGGAGGAAACATGATGAAGCTGGCGGTGATCAGCTTTACGGTGAATGGAACCAGATTGAACCGGAAATTATGTGCGGCTTTGAGTGAAGAGTTGAAAACAAACGCGGCCGCCCGTGATGAGATCTCAATTTTGGGCTATGTGAAAAGTAAGCAGCCACCGGTGCTGGAAGAAGCTGGGAAGCAGCCAGAGTGTATGGTATGGCAGCGCCCTTTAAATGATTGGGCAAGGGAAATGTTTGCATCCATGGATGCTTTGATTTTTATTGGAGCCACGGGAATCGCGGTGCGTGCGATCGCGCCTTTGGTGCAGGATAAATTTTATGATCCGGCGGTTCTGGTGATGGATGAGCTGGGGCAGTTCTGTATTCCTTTATTGTCGGGTCATGTGGGCGGCGCCAATGAACTGGCGGAAACCATCAGCCAACTGACAGGCAGCCAGGCAGTGATAACGACTGCGACTGATGTGAACCACCAGTTTGCGGTGGATGTGTTTGCACGGAAAAATGGATTAAAAATTGCAGATCGAGAGTTGGCAAAGGAAATTTCAGCAGAGCTTTTGACTGGGCGGAAGGTGGGATTTTTCACGGATTTTTTATGGAATGGAACACTTCCTAAAGGATTATGTGAAGGGCAATTCTGTGATCGGAATATTCGGATTACAATAAATGCCGATTCATTGAAAAGCAATTCAAAGAAGAGAGCGAAAATAGAAGGTTATGATACTGAGACAGGTACGGAGCAAAAAGAGACAGACAGGTCAGAAATGTGTTCAGAGGGAAAAGCTATTTTGAGGCTTGTGCCTCCGGTTATTATTCTCGGAATCGGCTGCCGAAAGGGAACGCCTGCAGGACAGATCCAGTCAGCTATCCATCAGCTTCTGAAAGAACAGAACCTTCTTCCATTATCCATCGCAGCGATCGCAACCATTGACTTAAAAAAAGAAGAACCGGGTCTTCTGGCAGCTGCTGAGGCACTTCAGATCCCGGTGATCTGTTATTCTTCAGAAGAACTGGCGACGGTTCCTGGAGATTTCGCAGAATCAGCCTTTGTAAAGCAGATTACTGGTGTTGGAAATGTCTGCGAGCGGGCGGCGTTGAAAGCAGCCAGGGAGAGAGGCGGTTATCTGGTCTGCCATAAAACGGTCTATGATGGAGTGACGGTGGCGGCAGCGCGGATTCCGCATAACGGCATCACATTTTAGAAAGGAACGGTAATCGTTTGATGAAACAGACAGGAAAAGTATATGTAGTAGGAATCGGTCCAGGTTCCTATGAGCAGATGACCATAAAGGCAGTCCGGACGCTGGAACAGAGTGATATCATCGTGGGATATACGGTGTATGTGGATCTGATTCGTGAATATTTCCCTGGAAAGGAATTATTTTCCACACCCATGATGCAGGAAGTGGACCGGTGCCGGAAAGCATTGGAATTTGCAGCGGAGGGAAAGGTTGTATCAGTGATCTGCAGCGGTGATAGCGGTGTCTATGGCATGGCTGGTCTGGTTCTGGAACTGGCAGAGCAATTCCCAGAGATGGAAATCGAGATCGTTCCAGGCGTGACAGCAGCCAGTGCCGGTGCGGCAGTGCTGGGAGCGCCTATTTGCCATGATTTTGCCGTGATCAGTTTAAGCGATCTTTTGACACCGAAGGACTTGATCGGCAAACGGCTGCTGCATGCGGCGGAGGCAGACATGATCATTTGTCTCTATAATCCGTCCAGCAAAAAGCGCGCCGATTACCTGCATTGGGCCTGCGAACTGATTCTGCAGCACCGTTCTGCGGATACGGTATGCGGCTATGTGAAGCAGATCGGCCGTGACGGACAGGAAAAGCACGTTCTGACTCTTGAAGAGTTGAAAGATACACAGGTTGATATGTTTACCACGGTTTTCATTGGCAATTCCAGAACAAAAACCGATGGAGAATGGATGATTTCACCGAGAGGATATCGAAATGTCTGATGTGATCATATTTGGAGGAACCACGGAAGGCCGCAGGCTGGCGGAGTTCTGTGGGGAACATAAGATTCAAACGGTCGTCTGCGTAGTGTCGGAATACGGAGAGATGCTGGTTCCGGAGAGCCCTTCTGTGCGGGTGATCCGCAAAGCTTTGGAAAAGGGTGAGATGGAAGCACTTTTTGTGGCAGAAAAGCCATCTCTGGTATTGGATGCCACTCACCCATATGCGCGGGTGGTCACGGAAAATGTGGCGCAGGTGTGCCGGAAGATGGGGATCGTGTGGTACCGGGTTTTGAGAAAATCAGAACTGGAACCTGGAAAACTGGGGACGAAAGAGCAAAAATTGACCATGAAATCTGTGGAAAACGAGAGTCGTGCTAAGATCACGAACTCCGTGGTGGTTGTGAATTCTGTGACAAACGCAGATTCCATAGTGACCGTAGATTCTGTAGATCAGGCAGTAGAATGGTTAATAATCCACGAGGGAACTGTCCTGGTGACCACAGGCAGCAAGGAACTGGCTAAATACACCGCAATTCCAGACTACAAAGAACGAATCTTTGCCCGGATTCTCCCAGACAGTCAGGCACTATTAAACAGCGAAACCCTGGGCTTTCCCAGAAACCACATGATCGCTATGCAGGGTCCATTCAGTCTGGAGATGAACATCGCAACTATGCGTATGACAGGAGCAAACTATTTAGTGACCAAAGAATCCGGTCATGCAGGTGGCTTCCTTGATAAGATCCATGCAGCAGAGGCCGTTGGCGCAATCGCACTGGTAATCGGACGTCCTTTAAAAGAGACAGGAATTTCCCTGGAAGAAGCGTGCCAATATCTGGAACCCTTTGGAATGGAAACGATTTCCCGCACCATCACCCTGATCGGAATCGGAATGGGCGCCCCGGGGATGTGGACCGTAGCCGCAAGAAAGACCCTCCTGGAAGCCGATGCAGTAGCAGGCGCATCCCGGATGATAGAAAGTGTTGAAAAAGATCTGGGCGAAAAAGCAGTCATGAAGGCTTACGATGGAAAGAAGATTCTTGACTGGTTTGAGCATGCGCCGCAGCTTCGTAAACTGGCAGTTCTTTATTCCGGTGATACCGGATTCTACAGTGGCGCTTCCGGCCTGGCAGAAACTCTAAGAGAGCGTCAGGAAGCAGGAAAAGACCAGGAGATCCAGTTAGAGATCCTTCCCGGAATTTCTACCGTTTCTTATCTTGCCTCAAAATTACAGATCCCATGGCAGGATTTGGAACTGGAAAGCCTTCACGGAAGGGAGGCAAAACCTTGGGAGGCCCTGGAACGCGGGAAAAATGTCTTTTTGCTCCTTGGTGGTGTTGAACCCGTAGCGGAAGTCTCCAGAATGATTTCCGAGCATGGCTTTGGCTCCTGGCTTGTTTCGGCGGGGAAAAATCTGTCTTATGACGATGAGGAGATTTTGACGGATACGGCGGAGAATATGATGAATAAAAAGCTGGGGGATGGGCTTTGGGCAGTGATTATTCGGAAAAAAGAGAAATAGCAATGCAATATGATGGGGGAAAATTTATATGGGGGAACAAGTGATAAAAAAAGACCCAAAAATATCAAAGACCGAATTTCTGAAATGGTTTATGCCATTACTACAGGCATTACGTGATTTAGGTGGCTCTGCAACGCCGCTAGAGGCAAGAAATAAAATTATCGAAAATGAGCATTTGACAGATAATTTGAATAAATTTGGAATTTGTGCAGATGATATCTACACAAATTCCATAATCCTATAATCCTAAAATTTTAAAAATGATTATAGTCTCAAAACAACACATGCAGTAGCCTTATATACATTTGGTTTTAATTCTTTAAAGGATCACCTCATGATAAATAAGGCTTTAACTTATTTACAAGTTCATAAACCTTGGTCCCTGGCGTAGAAGTCGATGGAAGTTTTCCTTTATTGATTTTGTCAAGCTTTTCTGCATTTACAATAGCGGTATCCCTATAAGGTAAAAGAATTTGGTACATATCGGTACGATTTTTTGTGTATTCGCCAAGATCCAAAGATGTAAGTATTTCTGTGAGTTTTGGCCAGTAAGATGTTCTATGAAGATCGGATTGTAGGAAGCTGAAATGTAATAGAAACCATAGTTCTATACACTGGTTTGACCAGATGGCATGATATGTGGTTTCTTCGGTTGATTCTGGTATACAGAGCTCGGCGGTCTTATTGATATGGTCAGATGGAAAATCGTCCGTGTCATATACGACCCATACATGCTTATATCCATTAGCTGAGGATGCGACCATGTTTTTGGCCTTTTGGAAAAGACTTAGGGTATTATCTCCGGCACCGTGGACACCGAGCTGAATACGGTCAGAGTAAGTGTTGTTAATGATTTCTTTCATGGCTCCAAAGTATGCGGGCTCGGTGTCAGTTCCTTCAGTTATGATAAGGTGATATTCCGGTTGAATTTTCTTGGGTTTGTCGCGTCTGGCTTTCATCCAATTTTTGTCGAGGTCACTTTTTTTAGGCGGTTTTAGGCTCATTAGAATCCACCTCCCAGCATATTAGAGAGATATGGGTCTGCGCCATAACGCCCTTCCAGGTATTGCTTATCATAAGCAGCGGTATTCTTAATTCTGTCATTATCTTCGCCACGGATCTCGTGGAGGGAATAGATTTCACTTTCATGGGCGTGATTCTCAGCAGCAAACCAGATTTCATCACGGCGGAATACAGTGTTTCTTAACGTATACATATCGTGAGAGGTAAATAGAAGCTGAGCACCATATTTATTGAGCTCTTTATTTTTAAATAGTGAAATGACATATTTAAGAAGTTTTGGATGGAGTTTTGCATCTAATTCATCAATAATAACCATACGGCCTTCACGAAGCGCAAGCAGAATCACAGGAAGTGCCGCAATGAGTTTCTTTGTTCCATCTGATTCATCGGAGAATGGAAGTTCGTATTCTGTTGAGCCTAAGGTTCGTTTCATAAAAAGCTGATGGCTGTCTTCGTCATAACGATAGTCAGTAATATCAATATCCATATCGTTTAAGGCACGAATAAATTGCTTCTTGTAAGGTACATCCTTTGCAAGCATGATTTGATGTTCTATCATTGGATTGGCATAACTGCGAATAATACAGCTTTCAAACCAAGTCATAACCTCATTGATAACCGGAATGTCATAGTTAATGGCAAGGAAAGAGAGGTATGGCATTTTGGGATTCACACTTGTGTTGATGTTCTTTTTGCTTATTGAAGGACCAAGTGTAATGTCAGCTGTTTCTCGTTCGAAGATGGTTGCTGATTTCTTGCCAGTGATTGACTTACGGTACAGCGATTCTGAAAGAATCTCATCGCTTTTTATGGCGATATAGTAACAATATTCGTTTTTGGTAATTCTAAAGAATATACGAAACTCAGAGGGTTCGTTTGCCGAAGTTTGATCGAACAGGAATGGCACAGCATCCACTTTCTGCTGAAGAATGAGATTCTGCCGATTTTTTTCCAATTCATGTACAGGTTTTACAATGGTGGAAATCACGCATGAAAGGGCCTGGAGAAGGTTCGATTTCCCACCTCCGTTTGGGCCGTATATAACGCTTATAGGCAATAAGTCCATTGCCTTTTCTTCTGTAATCAATGTTTCTTTAAATTCAGGAAGTGTAGCTGCCTGGAAATCTAAAGTGGTTTCTCCTTTGTAAGATTTGAAATTCTGAAATGAAAACTGGCATAACATAATTGGTAGCCTCCTTTCTTGAGGTTATTATATGATAAATAAATCGAAAATACAAGTTTTATATCAAAAATAAGAAAAATAATTTCTGAAATATACATATAAAAGCAAAGATAGAAAAATAAGCATATAATAGTATTTTATAATTGTGAAAATTTATACATAATCTAAAAAATACAGTTATTAGTTGCTTTTCTTTTCAAAATGAATATAATAATAATTAATCGACCCCAACACGCCTCTCGACGATGCGTACCATGTTGGGTCTTTTGATTTTAAGAAATATTGGAGAGAGCTTTTAAGACACGAGGTAAATCATAGTGAAAGATTCTTTATTTATCCGCGGTAAAGTACCGATGACCAAGGCAGAGGTCCGGGCGGTCTCGATTTCGAAATTGGAACTGCCCCCGGATGCGGTAGTTTATGATGTGGGGGCGGGAACGGGTTCGGTTACGATTGAGATGGCTTTGCAGCTGCCGCAGGGAACGGTTTATGCTATTGAAAGGAACCCGGATGCGGTAGATCTGCTGCACCAGAATTGTGAGAAATTTGGCGTTTCCAATGTAAAGATCGTTCCGGGGCTGGCGCCGGAGGCTTTTGAGGGACTTCCGGTGGCAACCCATGCGTTTTTAGGCGGTACGGGAGGACGTGTGGAGGAGATCCTGCGGCAATTGTTGGGCAAGAATCCTTCTATGCGGATTGTGATCAATGTGATTGCACTGGAAAGTCTTCAGGCAGTGTGCCAGGCATTGAAAAAGATGGAAATTGAGCCAGAGATCGTCTGTATGCAGGTGTCCAGGGCAGAGAAAGTCGGGCCATATCATCTGATGAAAGGGGAAAATCCGGTATATATCCTGTCGTTTGGAGGCGCGGAGGCATGATTCCAGGAATTTTATTTGCGGCGGCATCCAGCGGATGTGGCAAAACGACGATTACCTGCGGGGCGCTCCGGGCGTGGCAGAGGAAGGGACTGAAGATAAAGGCGTGGAAATGTGGTCCTGATTATATTGATCCGATGTTCCATAAGCAGGTTCTGGGGATTCCTGGGGGGAATCTGGACAGCTTTTTCCTGTCAAAAGAGGCTTTGAAGGCTCAGTATCAGCAGAAAAATGCCGGGTTTGATCTGGCGGTGATGGAAGGCGTGATGGGGTATTATGACGGCCTTGGCGGCATCAGTACCCAGGCAAGCACCTATGAAGTGGCGCAGGCGGTGGATGTTCCGGTGATCCTGATCCTGGATGGAAAGGGGGCAAGTCTTTCTCTAGCGGCAATGCTGCGGGGATTTTTGCAGTATCAGAAGGATAGTCACATCGTTGGGGTGATTTTGAATCGCACCAGCCCGATGATCGGGGCACGGCTGAAGCCTGTGCTGGAGGCTGAGGGTGTGAAATATTTGGGATGTGTGCCGGTCAGTAAAGAGATCCAGTTTAACAGCCGCCATCTGGGACTGGTGATGCCGGAGGAAGTGCCGCAGATCCAGAAGCAGTTGGATGAGATTGCGGATTTGCTGGAGGAATCAGTGGATCTGGATGGAATACTGGAATTGGCACGCAGTTATGCGGAGAAGGTCGAAAACAATGAGGATGCAGGACTGGCGAAATGTCAAACCTCGCAAGTGGCAATGGGAACTCCTGAAACGGGTTTATTTACTGAAAGCAGAAACCCGCTCCGCATTGCCGTAGCCCGTGACGAGGCATTCTGCTTCTACTATCAGGAGAACATGGAACTACTGGAATTTCTTGGCGCGGAGCTGATTCCATTTAGTCCAATTCATGACCAGGAACTGCCCGAGAAGGTATCTGGTGTGATCCTTGGCGGTGGTTACCCGGAAAACTATGCAAAAGTATTAAGCCAAAATACTTCTATGCTTGCGTCTATTCGTCAGTCATGGGAGTCAAAGATGCCATTTTTAGCGGAATGTGGCGGATTTTTATATCTGCACCGGGAATTAGAGGGCAGTGATGGCATTTTTTATCCACTGGCAGGTGTGATTCCAGATAAAGCATGGAAAACCAACCGTCTGGGACGTTTTGGCTATATTACCTTGACACCAGATCATCCGGATGTCTGTCTCACTGGAGAAATCAAAGGCCACGAGTTCCATTATTGGGAGAGTGGGGATTGCGGAACCTGCTGGACGGCGAAAAAGCCATTGTCTGACCGTTCCTGGAGCTGTATTCACAGTGAACAGGGGCAGATCACCGGTTTTCCTCATTTGTATTATCCGTCGGCTCCAGAATTTGCGGAACGATGGTTAGAAACGTGCAGGAAATGGCAAAAAAGATAAAAGGATAAACAGAAACTATGAAATCATTTGAATTACAGTTAGAGCAGATTTCTAAACTGTCTGAAACTGCCATGAAAGATGCCCAGAGTCGCTGGGATCATGTGGCAAAGCCCCTTCACAGTCTTGGACTTTTAGAGGATGCCCTGGTGCAGATCGCCGGAATCCAGGGAACCAGTCAGGTTAATCTTACGAAACGGGCATTGGTGATCATGTGCGCCGACAACGGAGTTGTGGAAGAGGGCGTGACCCAGACCGGACAGGATGTAACGGCTGTCGTGACGAGAAATTTTACAGCCGGTGATTCCTGTGTCTGTCTGATGGCGGATCGAGCTGATGTGGATGTATTTCCGGTGGATATTGGCGTGGCAGATCCCATGGAAGATTGTCATGAGGTACATCCGCTGATTCGCAAAAAAGTCCGTTCTGGAACCCGGAATTTTGTCAAAGAACCGGCAATGACCATGGAAGAGGTGCAGAAGGCTTTACAGGTGGGAATCGAGCTGGTGAAAGAGCTAAAAGAACAGGATTATCATCTGATCGCTCTTGGGGAAATGGGAATCGGCAACACTACCACATCCAGCGCCGTTGCCTGTGCGATCTTAGGAATAGAGCCGGAGCGGATGACCGGACGAGGGGCCGGACTTTCTGATGAAGGATTGAAAAAGAAACAGCGTGTGATCCGGGAGGCGTTAGCGCATTATGCGCCGGATCCGGCTGATGGAATCGGAGTATTGTCCGCAGTAGGCGGACTGGATCTGGCTGGTCTGGCGGGAGTCTGTATCGGTGGAGCCATGTATCATGTTCCAGTAGTATTAGATGGTGTGATCACAGCGGCTGCGGCATTGGCGGCGCAGACTATCTGTCCGGGCGTTTCCGACTATCTGCTGGCGTCCCATGTGTCGGCGGAACCTGCGGGCAAGCTGATCCTGGAAAGGCTTGGGCTGTCAGCGGCGATTGACGGACATCTGTGCCTTGGTGAAGGAACTGGGGCTATGGCATTTATGCCACTTCTGGATATGGCACTGGAGATTTATGAGAAAATGAGTACCTTTGAGGATATTCATATTGAAGAGTATAAGGAATTGAATGAGCAAAAATAAGAGTTGGAGAGGCAAACAAATGTTCTATATCGTAACCGGAGGAAGCGCCAGTGGAAAATCCGAATATGCAGAGTCGCTGGCTATTTCCAGTGACGCCAGACAACGCTTTTATATTGCCACCATGAAGCCCTGGGATGAAGAAGGGCGCAGACGGATCCAGAAGCACCGGGCCATGCGGGCAGGAAAAGGCTTTGAAACGTTAGAAATTTATGAAAGATGTGCAGATCTTTCCGTGGTTCACAAGGATAGCGCGGTACTCCTGGAATGTCTTTCTAACCTGACTGCCAATGTTTTTTATGATCCCATCTATGCCGACAAAGATCTGGCGCAGATGATCACGGAAGATATTCTGGACTTGAAAAAAAGAGTAAAAGACCTTATTATGGTAACCAATGAGATTTTTTCTGATGGAATCACTTACGACCCGGAAACCACCTGTTATATGCAGATCTTAGGACAGGTCAATCAGAACCTGGCGAGAGAGGCAGATCGGGTAATTGAGGTAGTTTATGGAATTCCAGTTGAGATAAAAATACCAGGTGTTAAAAGGTCTTAAAAGCCAGAAACATCAGACAGAAATTGTAGTTACAAAAAGGAGACCAAGAAATGGATCTTTTCGGAAGCTTTGTTATTGCCTGCTCCATGTATTCCCGTATCCCCATGCCTCAGGTGGACTGGACCGAAAATCGAATGAAATATGCCATGTGCTTTTTCCCGCTGATCGGCGTGACCATGGGAGCAGCCCTGTGGCTGACTGCTTTGATTGGAGAACATGTTCATACTCTGGAAGAAGGAAGTCTTCTGTGGGCAGTAATGGGAACGATTCTTCCGCTTTTGATCACAGGCGGCATCCATCTGGATGGCTATCTGGATGTGACAGATGCCAGATCTTCCTATGGAGACCGGGCGAAAAAATTGGAGATCTTAAAGGATCCCCATATTGGTGCCTTTGCGGTGATTGGCTGCGGGATCTATCTTCTGGCTTATGCGGGATTTTTCTCCCTGATTCCAGGAAAAGCCCTTCCTTTGATCGGCGGTATCTATGTGTTGACCAGAGCATTGAGCGCCCTGGCATTGGTGAATTTCCCAAAAGCAAAAAAAGATGGACTGGCTGCCGCATTTTCAGACGGTGCGAAAAAACGAGTGGTAACTTTGACCATGAGCATCTATCTGGTTTTGACAGCTGCATTTTTATGGTGGTACGGTGGAAGCGTAGTTCTGGGTGTGATGGCAGCTGGAGCGGTTCTGTCTTTCTTGCATTATGATCAGATGTCAAAAAAAGAATTTGGCGGGATCACCGGAGATCTGGCTGGATATTTCCTTCAGCAGACAGAACTTTTGCTGGTTGCCATTCTTGCGGTCTGGTATCACTTAGTGTAAATACGAAAGTACGGAACTGTTATCATTTTATCTGAAAGGGAGAATACATATGATTTTGATCATTGGAGGCGCTTACCAGGGCAAACTGGAGTTCACCAGGCAGTTGAAAGGAACGGATGTTACAGTTTCCGATGGAAGAACCATCTCCTTGGATCTGCTGGCAGCTTCCGATATGATCACTCATTTTCATGAAGTGATCCGGCGGTTGTGGCTGGAAAAAAGGGAGATTTCAGCCGTAATCGAAGAAGTGCTTGCAAAAAATCCAGATATTACGATCGTGATGGATGAAATCGGATACGGTGTGGTTCCCATGAGTGCAGAAGACCGTGAGTACCGGGAACTGGTGGGGCATACGGGACAGCTGCTGGCACGTCAGGCGGAGGCGGTCTACCGGGTGGTCTGCGGAATCGGAACCAGGATCAAATAGGAGGCAGAACGATGAAGTACACAACGCTGGCTATCTTGGCCGGATTTTTATTAGATCAGCTGTTTGGCGATCCCTACTGGCTCCCCCATCCGATCCGGGCGATTGGCTGGCTGATCAGCAAAGGCGAAACATGGATTCGCGGAATTCTCCCCAAAACACCCATGGGAGAAAAAACAGGTGGATTTTTCCTGGTGGCGCTGGTTCTAGGAGTAACGGGGATACTGGCTTCTGGCATTTTGTACCTGGCTGTTCATATTCACCCATTGGCGGGACTGATAGTGGAATCCCTCATGTGTTACCAGCTTCTGGCGGCAAAATCCTTAAAAACGGAAAGTATGAAGGTGTATCATGCTTTTGAAAAGCAGGATACAGAGGGTGCCCGCTATGCGGTGTCCATGATCGTGGGAAGAGATACCAAGCCCCTTTCTCCTCAGGGCATTATGAAAGCAGCCGTAGAAACCGTGGCGGAAAATACTTCCGATGGGGTGATCGCCCCACTGTTTTTCATGGCTATCGGCGGTGCGCCTCTGGCATTTTTGTATAAAGCGGTCAATACCATGGATTCCATGGTGGGTTATAAAAATGAGAAATATTATTATTTTGGATTTGCAGCGGCAAAATTAGATGATCTGGTAAACTTTATTCCAGCCAGATTGTCGGCATTTGTGATGATCGCAGCCGCATTTTTAACAGGTCTGGACGGTAAAAATGCCTGGAAAATATTCTGGCGTGACCGTTTCAACCACAAGAGCCCAAACTCCGCTCAGACAGAGGCAGTCTGTGCAGGGGCTCTGAGGGTCCAGCTTGCAGGAAATGCCTATTATTTTGGAAAATTGTATGAAAAACCAACCATTGGCGATGATCTTCGTCCCGTTGAGAATAAGGACATCCGCCTGGCTAACCGTTTGATGATGGGAACAGCATGGCTGTCATTGATATTGGTTCTGATGGTGCGGCTCTTGTTGCTTCGTTACTGTTTACGCAACGCGTGAACAGTAGCCGGTTTTTCGTGATATATAGATAGCGTGTGGAATAGAAAGGATTGATCCGATGGCAAAAACACTGATGATACAGGGAACCATGTCCAATGCGGGCAAAAGCATTCTGACTGCCGGAATTCTAAGAATTCTGAAGCAGGATGGTTTCCGGGCGGCTCCATTTAAGTCCCAGAATATGGCTTTGAATTCATATATAACCAGAGAGGGCCTGGAAATGGGACGCGCCCAGGTGGTTCAGGCGGAAGCTGCCATGACAGAACCTCTTGCGGATATGAACCCGATCCTGTTAAAACCAACCAATGATATTGGTTCCCAGGTGATCGTTCAGGGCGTTTCCATAGGAAATATGCCAGCCAGGGAGTATTTTGCATACAAGAAGACATTGATTCCTAAAATCATGGAGTCCTTTCATCGGTTAGAAGAAAATTTTGATGTGATCGTGATCGAGGGTGCCGGAAGTCCTGCAGAGATCAATCTGAAAAAAGACGACATTGTCAATATGGGAATGGCAGAACTGGTGGATGCGCCGGTGATTCTGGCTGGAGATATTGACCGTGGCGGCGTTTTTGCCCAGCTCTACGGGACGGTGATGCTTTTAGAACCGAAAGAACGGGAACGGGTCAAAGGTCTGGTGATCAATAAATTCCGTGGTGACAAAACTATCTTGGATCCTGGAATCCAGATGATCGAGGATCTGTGCCAGATTCCGGTGGTGGGTGTTGTTCCATTTATGAATCTGGATATTGAGGATGAGGACAGCTTAAGCAGCGCCCTGGAGCAGAAGAAAGCTGGCGGATTGGTGGATATCGCCGTGGTCCGTCTGCCTAGGATTTCAAACTTTACGGATTTTCAGGTGTTTTCCTGCATTCCGGAGGTCTCCCTGCGGTATGTGTCCAGCGTCAAAGAACTGGGCAGACCGGATCTGGTGATCATTCCGGGAACGAAAAGCACCATCGAGGATCTGCTGTGGATGCGAAGCTGTGGACTGGAAGCAGCGGTAAAAAAGCTTGCAGGGGCAGAGATTCCGGTGTTTGGCATCTGCGGTGGTTATCAGATCATGGGAAATACCATTACCGATAAAGAGGGCGCAGAGCAGAAAGCTGGAAGCCCTAATACACAGGTGCGGGGCATGGAGCTGCTTCCAATCGATACAGAATTTGAGACCGAAAAAGTCCGTACCAGAGTGGCGGGAACTTTTGGCCAGGTGACAGGAATCTTGAAAGAACTGTCCGGGTTAGAGATCGAAGGTTATGAGATCCATATGGGAATTTCCCATTCAGCAGACCCGGATGCAGGTTTTATGACCCAGGTAACAGAAATTCAGCAAAGGTCAACAATATCTACGATCTCTAAATTGCAGAAACAGGACGGTATTTCCTACGGAAACTGCTACGGTACATACCTTCACGGCATTTTCGATCGTCCGGGTGTGGCAGAAGCGATCACCAGAATCCTGTTAAAGAAGAAAGGACTAGATGGCGAGACCGTAGCATCTTTTGATTATCAGCGATATAAAGAACAACAGTATGACAAACTGGCAGATGCATTAAGGCAGAGCCTGGATATGAAAGCCATCTATGAGATGATGGGATTAAAAGGAGTTGAACCATGGCAGAATTAACAGAGCTGGAGCAGGTACTGCCCCAGGAAATTGAAAAACGGAGTTTTGAAATCATTACTCAGGAATTGGGCGACCGGGTGCTGGATGAAAAACAGGCCCCGGTGATCAAGCGTGTGATCCATACCACAGCGGATTTTGACTATGCAGATAATCTGGTCTTTTCCCCTAACGTGATGGAACTGGCGTGGCAGGCGATCCGGGAAGGCACGCCTATCATCACCGACACCAATATGGGAAAATCCGGTATCAACAAAAAACGATTGGCAAACTATGGCAGTGAGGTATACTGCTTTATGGCAGACGAGGATGTGGCAGAAGAGGCCAGGAAACATGGCACTACCAGAGCCTGTGCCAGCATGGATAAGGCTGCAAGACTGGGTTTAAACGGCATTTTCGCCATTGGAAATGCGCCGACCGCCCTGGTGCGTCTTCATGAACTGATGCAGGAGGGCGCCATAAAGCCTCGGCTGATCATTGGCGTGCCGGTGGGATTCGTCAATGTAGTTCAGGCAAAAGAACTGATTCTGACCGACGATGTTCCTTATATTGTAGCCCGCGGAAGAAAAGGCGGCAGCAATGTAGCAGCTGCGATTTGCAATGCGCTGGTAAATAGTATATAATAAAAAACATATGTAAAAGAAAGAGGAATGACCATAGATGATCAAGTTAGAGAGAACAAGTGTAATGAACCTGGAAAATGCCATGCGTGGTGCCAGAAATCCCATGAACAGCTGGGGACGGATGGACAGCAGCTATGATGAGGACGGCAACTTCTGTCTAGGTCCTAATGACCTGGATCTTGGAAGAAGACTTCGCAAAGCAGGAAGTGACCATCGTAAATTTATCCGCCAGATTTTCGTTTCCGTAGATATCACAGCGCCTTTATACTGGTGGAAGGAATATGACACTTACAAAGTGGCTACCGTAGCCAACTCTACCAGTACCATGCATAAGATCCACAGCAAAGCATTTGAACTGGATGATTTCAGCCATGACCATCTGACGAAAGATTCCCTGGAATTTATGGGTGTGATCATTGACCGACTGGAAAGTATCCGCCAGAAATTCGTGGCAGAGAAGAAGAAAGAGGACTGGTATGATTTGATCCAGCTTCTCCCAAGCAGCTATAACCAGATGCGTACCTGTACCATGAACTATGAGACTTTAGTTAATATCTATTTTGCACGCAGAAACCACAAATTACAGGAGTGGCATACGTTCTGTCATTGGATCGAGAGCCTTCCATATGCGAAGGAACTGATCATTGCCCAGGAAGAGGAATAGAGGAGAGATATTTTCATGAATATTATTGTTGCGGTAGATAAAAACTGGGCCATTGGAAAGGATAATCATCTGTTGGTGAGTATTCCTAAGGATCAGAAGCTGTTTCGGGATGAAACGCTGGGAAAAGTGGTGATCATGGGTCGGAAGACACTGGAAAGTCTGCCGGGCGGACAGCCGCTTTATGGCCGCAAAACCATCGTTTTGACCAGGGATCCGGAGTTTCAGGCGAAAGGTGTTACTATTTGCCATAATGTAGAGGAAGTTCTGGACGCAGTAAAAGATACAGATCCTGATGATGTGTTTGTAGCAGGAGGGCAACAGGTATATGAGGCGCTGCTTCCGTATTGTACGGTCGCTCATGTGACATATATTGATTACGCATATGAGGCAGATACCCATTTTGTTGATCTTGATCAGGATCCACAATGGGTGATGGATGTGGAAAGTGACGAGGAGACCTATTTTGACCTCTGCTATACTTTCCGCCGTTATGTAAAGAAGGAACAGGTATGAGAAAACAAGTAGATCTGTTAAATGGACCGATTTTTCCTACTCTGACTGGGCTTGCGCTTCCAATCATGGCCACCTCTCTGGTACAGATGGCTTACAATCTGACGGATATGGCATGGGTAGGCCGTGTGGGTTCCCCGGCAGTGGCGGCAGTGGGAAGCGCCGGAATGTATACATGGCTGTCTCAGGGAGTTATGATGCTGCCAAAGATGGGTGGACAGATCAAGGTGGCCCATTCGTTGGGAGAGGGAAGAAAGGAAGAAGCAGTCCGTTATGCCCAGGGATCTCTCCAATTGGGGATTTTGTTTGCAGTGCTGTTTTCTGTAACGGCTCTGTCCCTGTGCCGGCCACTGATCAGTTTTTTTGGATTAAATGATCCGAATACCGTGGAGAGTGCAGTCATTTATATGAAGATCACTTGCGGTATGATCTTATTTTCCTACTTAAATGGTATTTTTACTGGGCTTTTTACAGCAAAGGGCGATAGCCGGACCCCGTTTTTAGCAAATGTACTTGGACTTGGTGCCAATATGATCCTGGATCCGCTGCTGATTTTCGGCATTGGTCCATTTGCCCGCATGGAAGCGGCCGGTGCGGCTATCGCCACGGTGACTGCACAGGTGATCGTTACCGCTGTTTTTCTGTTGAAAGCGGTCAGGGATCAGGAATTTCTGGGAAATGTGCGGATTTGGAAAGCGGTTCCGGTTTCGTATATGAAAACAATGGTAGGGTTAGGGCTTCCGTCTGCAATTCAGAACCTGATCTATGCAGGGATTTCCATGGTACTGACGCGGTTTGTGGCAGTGTGGGGAGATGCGGCAGTGGCAGTGCAGAGAGTTGGTTCCCAGATCGAATCCATTTCCTGGATGACAGCAGATGGTTTTGCAGCATCTATCAATTCTTTTGCCGGACAGAATTTCGGCGGAAAGCGGTATGACCGAGTGCAGAAGGGGTATTTTGTAGCTGCAGCCTGTATGTTTGTCTGGGGAACATTCTGTTCCTTTCTTCTGATCTTTGGGGCGCAGCCGATTTTCCGGTTATTCATCCAGGAGACCGATGTGATCCCTATGGGTGTCCAGTATCTGACGGTTTTAGGACTGTCACAGATGTTTATGTGCATCGAATCCATGACAGTCGGGGCGCTTTCTGGTATCGGAAAGACATTTTTGAGTTCCATTATCAGTATTTCCCTTACCTCTGCCCGTGTTCCACTGGCGTTTCTGCTGCAGCAGACGCCTCTGGGATTAAATGGCGTGTGGTGGGCGTTGTCCTTGACAAGTGTGGCAAAAGGAATTATCTTTTTTATTGTATACTTAAAGGTTTTAAAGAACCTGACTCAGCGAGGAGAGACAAACTAGATGCGAAACAGAAAAAAGCAGATATTATGTCTGGTATTGGCAGGACTGATGACAACGCTTCAGCCTGCCACTGCCATGGCTACGAATAAAGCACAGGCTCAGCAGGAGAAAAAAGATGCCCAGAAGGGGCTGGATTCTGCTAATCAGAAAGCCGATCAGGCTCAGCAGCAGAAGAATGCAGCTCAGGCAGAAGTTGAGGACCTGAAAACAGAACTGACAGGACTGTTATCGGATATTACACTTTTAGAGGAAGATATCAAATATAAAGATTCCCAGATTCAGCAGGCACAGTCTGATTATGATGATGCCCTGGTTCGCGAAAAAGAACAGTATGAAGCGATGAAAAAAAGAATCCGATATATGTACGAGAAGGGTGATACTGAATATCTGGATGTCCTTTTGAAAGTGAAAAGCATGTCGGATCTGTTAAATAAAAGTGAGTATATCAGTGATATTTATGATTATGACCGGAAGAAGCTGGAAGAATATCAGCAGACCAAAATGGAGGTTGCCGCTTATAAGGAACAGCTTCAGAATGATAAAGACGAGATGGAGGGAATGCAGATCGAATATAAGGGGCAGCAGCAGACCCTGGAGAATACCATCGCGAAAAAACGTTCCCAGATTGCGGATTTCGATACCCAGTTAGCGGCTGCAAAGAAAGCGGCAGCAGCCTATACCCAGACCATCGCAAAGAAAAATGAAGAGATCCGGAAGGCGGATGCAGAAGAGAGACAAAGAGCATTAGCGGAAGCAGAAGCAAGGCAGAGGGCTCAGGCGGAAGCAGAGCGGAAGGCGATCGAGGAACAGGAGGCAGCAAAGGCTGCGGCTTTAGCTGCACAGGAAGCAGCTTCCAAAGATGGAACGAAGAATACGGTGATCGCTGCCAATCCGGATTCAGCCAGCACAACGAAAAATCAGGGCGCTGCGCCGACGCAGGCAGCAGAAACGACTGCAGCGGATAACTCTAACCGGACAGGTCCATCAGCATCGGATACCAGCAGTGCAAATTCTGCAGGACCTGGAAGTACCACAACGACAAATACCACGAATACCGGCACCTCGAAGTCTACAACGACCACTCAGTCCAGTACCACCAAAAGTTCTGGCGGAAGCGCAGCCGGGCGGGCAGTGGCAGATTACGGACTTCAATTTGTGGGGAATCCATATGTTTATGGAGGAACCAGTCTGACCAATGGAGCAGATTGTTCTGGATTTGTGTATAGTGTATACAAACATTTTGGGGTTACTTTGCCGCGAACCTCTTCCGAGCAGAGAAGTAGTGGTACAGGAGTCAGCTATGCCGATGCCCAGCCGGGAGATCTGATCTGTTATGCGGGGCATATCGGAATTTATATTGGCAACGGAAAAATTGTTCATGCCAGCTCTCCAAGTACTGGAATTAAAGTGGGTAATGCCGCTTACCGTTCCATTCTTGCAGTGCGACGAATCGTGCAGTAAAACGTATTGAAAAAGATTGGAGAATACATACATGAATTTACGCCATTTCTGCCGGAAAACGGCAGGTTTTCTGCTGACAGCGGCAATTCTGATGGGAGGTACCATAACGGCATATGCCAAGCCTGACTGGCCATCAGACGTTGGGATTCTGGCGGATTCTGGAATCTTGATGGATATGGACTCTGGCACAGTTATTTTTGGACAGCAGATCCACCAGACCTTTCCGCCAGCCAGTATCACAAAGCTCTTAACCGCCCTAGTGGTGGCAGAACATGCTTCTTTGGACGATGTAGTCACATTTTCTCATGATGCGGTTTATAATGTGGAGGCAGGAAGCGGCAATAAACTGTCCCTGGAAGAGGGTGATAAACTGACGGTTGGGGACTGTTTATATGCACTTTTACTCATCTCCAGCAACCAGTCTGCCAATGCCCTTGCGGAGCATGTTGCCGGAAGCCGGGAAGCATTTGTGGAAATGATGAACCAGAAGATCGCGGAGCTTGGTTGTCAGGAAAGTCATTTTGCGAATCCTTCCGGTTTAAATGATGAGAATCAGTATGTCAGTGCTTATGATATGGGCTTGATCGCTACTGCGGCTTTTCGCAATGAGACGGTTCTGGCCATCAGTTCTGCTAAAAGTTATAAAATCACAGAAACGATCAATAATCCAGAAGGGATTGGCTTCAAAATGGAGCACCGGATCCTGATGGCAGGGCCGGATAATCCTGATTATTATTGCGAAGGCGCTGTGGCCGGTAAGACAGGCTACACATCCATTGCGGGCAATACACTGGTTACTTATGCGGCAAGAGAGGGACAGAACCTGGTTTCTGTTATTTTAAAAGGAACGCAGCCACAGTATTATGTGGATGCAAAGGCGCTTTTGGATTTTGGCTTTGCTTCTGTGAAAAATCTGAATATTTCAGAAAATGAAACGCTTTTGACCGGTGCTCAGACCGTTTTGATCGGAGATCAGACGTATCAGTCTTCTGATCTTTCGATGGATGACCAGGCGGTCATCACGGTACCCAAGGAGGCCTCTTTTGCGGACGTTGACAGCCAGATTATGACGGATATTCCGGCTGGCGCTCCAGTTGGGGCGGCAGCTTATCTGCAATACACTTATAATGACCGGAAGATTGGAGGCGTGTATCTGATTTCTGCATCTTTAAAAGCGACAGAAGAGGCGGTTGCTTCCAGTGTCGATGGAACCGGAACTGAAAAGGATGGACAGGAACACGGTACTGTGACAGATAGCGTGCAGCCATCCGGCTCTGATAAAACGGTTTCTAAATCAAACCCAGAGAATAAAAACGTCTCTGGAGGAGTGCCTCTTAAGATTGTGGTTCCTCTGCTTCTTGTTGCTGTTGTCGGGGCAGCCGCAGGTGCAGCTGTTTATTTCCTGCAGAAGAAGAAAAAACAGGAAGCGGCAGCGGCAGCAGCCAGAAGAGAACGTCGTTTAAGACGTCTTCAGGAAATCGGCTGCAGCCAGGAAGAGTTTGAGAAGTTGTTAAATGAGCGTAAACAGGCCAGTGTAAGACGCGGAAAACGTCGGTAATTGGAACAAATCAAAGAAAAAAATTGTTTTTTGAAAAAAACACTGGACGAATTGAGACTTTTGTGAGAAAATATTATCAAGTATGATGTGATAAATTTAACAAAGTACTTCACAATTATTACTTAATTTGAAAGGAGTTTTATCATGATTTATTCACATGAAGTAGAAACAATGTGCCCAGTAGCACAGGGTGTACATCATGGTGCTGCACCGATTCCGGAAGAAGCAAAGTGGGTGCAGGCTAAAGAAGTAAAAGACATTTCCGGCTTTACTCATGGTGTAGGCTGGTGTGCTCCACAGCAGGGTGCATGCAAACTTTCTTTAAACGTAAAAGAGGGTATTATTCAGGAGGCTCTGGTTGAGACCATCGGTTGCTCCGGTATGACCCATTCCGCAGCTATGGCAGCAGAGATTCTTCCAGGTTTAACCGTTATGGAAGCTTTAAATACAGACCTTGTTTGTGATGCGATCAACACCGCTATGAGAGAACTGTTCTTACAGATCGTTTACGGCAGAAGCCAGAGCGCTTTCTCTGAGGATGGTCTGGCAATCGGTGCTGGTCTGGAAGACCTTGGTAAGGGACTTCGTTCCCAGGTTGGTACCATGTACGGAACCTTAAAGAAAGGTCCTCGTTATCTGGAGATGGCAGAAGGATATGTAACCGGTATTGCACTGGATGCAGATGATCAGATCATTGGTTATCAGTTCGTATCCCTGGGCAAGATGACTGACTTCATCAAGAAGGGTGATGATCCTAACACTGCATGGGAGAAAGCAAAAGGTCAGTATGGCCGTGTAGCAGATGCAGTTAAGATTATTGACCCACGTCAGGAATAAGGAGGATTACATATCATGGCATTATTCGAATCATATGAGAGACGTATTGATCAGATCAATAAAGTTCTGAACAGCTATGGCATCGCTTCCATCGAAGAGGCTGAGAAGATCACCAAAGATGCCGGACTGGATGTATACAATCAGATCAAGGGCATTCAGCCAATCTGTTTTGAGAACGCTTGCTGGGCTTACATCGTAGGCGCTGCAATCGCAATCAAAAAAGGATGCAGAAAAGCTTCTGAGGCTGCTGCAGCTATCGGTGAAGGTCTGCAGGCATTCTGTATCCCAGGTTCTGTTGCTGATACCCGTAAAGTAGGTTTAGGACATGGTAACCTTGGTAAGATGCTTCTGGAAGAAGAGACCGAGTGCTTCTGCTTCTTAGCAGGCCACGAGTCCTTCGCAGCTGCTGAGGGTGCAATCGGTATCGCTGAGAAAGCAAACAAAGTTCGTCAGAAACCTCTGCGTGTTATCCTGAACGGTCTTGGAAAAGATGCAGCTCAGATCATTTCCCGTATCAACGGATTTACTTTCGTAGAGACTGAGTACAACCCATATACCAACGAAGTAAAAGAAGTTTCCCGCAAGTCTTACTCTGAGGGACTTCGTGCAAAGGTTAACTGCTACGGCGCAAACAGCGTTCCAGAGGGTGTAGCGATCATGTGGAAAGAGAATGTAGACGTTTCCATCACTGGTAACTCTACCAACCCAACCCGTTTCCAGCATCCAGTAGCAGGTACTTATAAGAAAGAGCGTCTGGAAGCTGGCAAGAAGTACTTCTCCGTAGCATCCGGTGGTGGTACAGGTCGTACTCTGCATCCAGATAACATGGCAGCAGGTCCTGCTTCCTACGGTATGACTGATACCTTAGGACGTATGCACTCCGATGCACAGTTCGCAGGTTCTTCTTCCGTACCAGCTCACGTAGAGATGATGGGTCTGATCGGCGCAGGTAACAACCCAATGGTTGGTATGACTGTATCTGTAGCTGTTGCTATTGAGATGGCTGCAAAAGAGGGTAAATTCTAATTTATCCTTTCAATATAAGTAATTTATGATCAAACGAAAAACCGCATAGATAAAGGCTTTAGGGGCTTTCCTGAAACAGGGAGAGCCCTTTTTTATGTCATAGGAACTTCGTCCTATGACACAAAAACGCTCCGCTAAGGATCGCACTGCGGCGGAGTGGAAGAGTGTCGCTAAAGCGACCCGCCGCAGGCGGAGAATCCTGCAAGCAGGATTCTTTCTTGTTTTATAGGAAAGTAATACGTGATGCAGAAAATGCAGGTCTGAGGAAGCGACGGAAAAGCAAAATAAGAAATCAGATTGACGAATTTCTCATTCAATAGTATACTATCTTCGTAAATGTGCGTAAATTTTCAAATTTATCACAAAGATCAGGAGGAGAAATTCATGAAGAAAAGAACATTAAGCGTGTTATTAGCAGCTTCTATGGCAGCTTCCATGCTGGCTGGATGTGATTCCTCTAACGGAACAGCTGAGACTACCAAAGCGGCAGAGACAACTGCAGCAGCTGATGTGGCAGAGACAACTGCAGCTGAGGCAGGCGCTGAGAACAAGGAAGTTTCCGGCGACCAGATGATCGCAATGATCACAGACTCCGGAGACATCACAGATGAGTCTTTCAACCAGATCACATGGGAGACCTGCGTTGCTTATGGTAAAGAGCACGGTATCGAGACAGAGTACTTCAAACCGGCAGAGGATACTGACGAGGAGAGAATCAACTCCATCGATTTAGCGATCGCTGAGGGCGCAACGGTTGTTGTTATGCCTGGTTATCTGTTTGGACCAGCAATTGCTGAGGAGCAGGAGATCAATCCAGATGTTACTTTCATCGGCATTGATATTACAGATGTTGATGTAGTAAATCTGTCCGGCGAAGCAACCGGCGTGAAAGACAACGTATATATCTGTTCCTTCGAGGAAGAGCAGGCTGGTTATTTAGCTGGTTACGGCGCAGTAAAAGATGGTTACACGAGCCTTGGTTTCTTAGGTGGTATCGCAGTTCCGGCAGTTATCCGCTATGGTTACGGATATGTACAGGGTATTAATGCAGCTGCGGAAGAGATGGGCGTTGATGTAAACGTGAAGTATTACTATGGCGGCCAGTTCTATGGTGATGATGCGATCACAGCTAAGATGGAAGGTTGGTTCGCAGACGGCACACAGGTTGTATTCGCTTGCGGCGGCGGTATCTATACTTCTGTTGTTGACGCAGCAAAAGAATACGATGGCAAGCTGATCGGTGTTGACGTTGACCAGCACGCAAAGCTTGGTGACATCTGTATCACCTCTGCTATGAAGGGCTTAGGCTCTGCAGTTACCGATGCATTAGATGCATACTTCAATAACGAATGGTCTTCTCATGCAGGCAAATCCGAGATTCTTGGTCTTGGACAAGGCGATTACCTTGGACTTCCTACTGATGACGCTTCCTGGGGCTTCAAAACCTTTACAAAGGATGAGTATGAGACGATCTTAAGCGGTCTGAAGGATGGTTCTATCTCCGTATCTAACGATACTGAGAACCAGCCAGAGGTGGGTTCCCACGTTACTGTTGATTACGTTCAGTAAATTTTTGAAAAAAAGAGGAGAGAATTCAGTCTCTTCTCTTTTTTTTGTGGAAAAAAACTGTTATACTAATAATTAGTTGAAAACAGCGGTAAAAATAAACGAAGAGGAAAACGCATATGGGACATGAGTACATTATTGAGATGTTAAACATCACAAAGGATTTTCCGGGTATCAGGGCCAATGATAACATTACCCTTCAGCTTCGGAAAGGGGAGATTCACGCCCTGTTAGGAGAAAATGGCGCCGGTAAGTCTACTCTGATGAGTATTTTATTCGGGTTATATCAGCCAACCTCCGGAGTCATCAAGAAAAACGGACAGGAAGTGAAGATCAACACGCCAAATGATGCCAATGATCTGAACATTGGTATGGTTCATCAGCATTTTAAGCTGGTAGAATGTTTTTCTGTTTTGGATAACATCATTCTGGGAGTTGAACCAACCAGGGGACTTTTTCTGGAGAAGAAGAAAGCGAGAGAGAAAGTGCTGGAGTTAAGCAACAAATACGGTCTGAAGGTAGACCCGGACGCACTGGTTTCTGATATTACGGTTGGTATGCAGCAGAGAACTGAGATTTTAAAGATGCTATACCGTGATAATGAGGTTTTGATCTTCGATGAACCGACAGCAGTTCTGACTCCTCAGGAGATCGAAGAACTGATGAAGATCATGAAGAGCCTGGCAAAAGAGGGCAAATCCATATTATTTATTACGCACAAGTTAAATGAGATCATGGAAGTGGCGGACCGTTGTACCATTATCCGTAAAGGTAAATACATCGGTACAGTAGATATCAAGGATACAACCAAGGAAGAGTTATCCCGTATGATGGTAGGACGCAATGTCAGCTTTTCCGTAGATAAGAAACCGTCCACACCAGGTGAGACTGTTCTGAAGGTTGAGCATATGACGGTTCCGAGTAAGTCCCATTCCAATAATGCGGTAAAGGACGTTTCTTTCAATGTACGCCGTGGCGAGATCGTCTGTATCGCCGGTATTGATGGTAATGGACAGAGTGAGTTTGTCCAGGGACTGACCGGCCTTGAGAATATCACAGGCGGAACCATTACCTTCTGCGGTAAGGATATCACCCATGCTTCCATTCGGGATCGTTCCAAGGCGGGCATGAGCCATATCCCGGAAGACCGGCATAAACACGGCCTGGTGCTGGATTATAGCCTGGAACAGAATATGGTCCTTCAGAGATACTGGGCTCCAGAATTCCAGAAGCATGGATTTATCAAGTCCAAAGCAGTACGGGATCATGCGGTTCGTCTCATCGAACAGTATGATGTGAGAAGTGGACAGGGTCCTGTCACCATTACCAGAAGTATGTCTGGTGGTAACCAGCAGAAGGCCATCATCGCCCGTGAGATCGACAAAGCCCCAGAACTTCTGGTGGCAGTCCAGCCTACCCGCGGTCTGGATGTTGGAGCGATTGAGTATATCCATAAACAGCTGGTGGCACAGAGAGACAGTGGAAAGGCTGTTTTATTAGTATCGTTAGAGTTAGATGAGGTTATGGATGTTTCTGACCGCATTCTGGTAATGTATGAGGGTGAACTGGTAGGACAGCTTGATCCGAAGAAGGTAACCGTGGAAGAGCTTGGCCTTTATATGGCTGGTGCGAAACGTGACACCGTTCCTGCAGAAGTGTGATAGAAAAGTGACTGTGAGGGTATTCTGAACAGTTACGTAGAAAAATAAGAAAGGTATCGTAAGAGATGAACGAAAAGAAAAAAGATTCCATCCTGTCTATTGCGGCTTCCCTGTTATGTATCGCAATCGGACTGCTTGTGGGACTGATCATCCTGTATTGTATCAATGCAGAGAATGCCTGGAATGGCTTTACCCGTATTATCCAGGGCGGTTTTTATTTAAGACCAAAGGGAATCGGAAGTGAGATCTCCCAGGCTGCGCCGCTGATCATGACTGGTCTTTCTGTTGCGTTTGCATTTAAGACAGGTCTGTTCAATATCGGAGCGGCAGGACAGTATACCGTTGGCATTTTTGGCGCACTGTTCAGTGCCATTATCCTGCATATGCCATGGTATCTCTGTCTGCTGACAGCGATGGTATGCGGAGCTGTATGGGGTGCGTTTCCTGGATTTTTTAAAGCATATTTCAATGTAAATGAAGTGATTACCTCCATCATGTTTAACTGGATTGGTCTGTACCTGGTCAATGAACTGATGTACAGCACCTTTAAGGGAATGTATGACCAGAAAACTACCAGAACTTACAAGTTAAGCTCGGTTTCCCCGTCTTCCCTGATTCCGGATATGGGCTTAAACAGCATTTTTAAGACCAGTTCCACCACCATCGCGATCTTTATCGCAATTCTGATCGCAATTATCATGTATATTATCCTGAATAAGACTACGTTCGGATATGAGTTAAAGGCTTGTGGTTTTAATAAGGATGCGGCAAAGTATGCAGGTATCAATGAGAGACGCAATATCGTTCTTTCCATGATGATCTCCGGCGCGTTAGCCGGAATCGGCGCGGGCTTATATTTCCTGTCTGGTGCGGCAGAGTGGAACCCACAGGTATCCACCGAGCTTCCGGGCATTGGATTTAACGGTATTCCGGTTGCCCTGCTTGCCATGAGCAATCCGTTAGGCGTGATTTTTGCGGCAATCTTTGTTGCCCACATTTCGGTCGGAGGAGCATATCTTCCTACCAAGTATTTCCAGCCTGAGATTGCCAACTTTATTGTAGCTGTGATCATTTACCTGTGTGCGTTTGTAAGCCTGTTCAAGTCTGTGATCATGAAAGCTCTGGCGAAAAAGGGAAAGGAGGAGAAGAACTGATGTTCCTGCTGATTAAATTTACTTTACTTTATGCAGTTGTATTATCCCTGGTAGCCCTTGGCGGTATGTTCTCTGAGCGAAGCGGCGTTATCAATATCGCTCTGGAAGGAATCATGGCCATTGGCGGACTGGCAGGCGTGTTTGTCCTTTCCTTATTTGGCGGTTCCATGCCGACCCCAGCGCTGGTAGCGGTTTCCATTCTGGCAAGCGCATTGGCTGGACTGGTGTATTCGCTGCTTCTTGGTTTTTCTGCCATTACTTTAAAAGCAGATCAGACCATCGGCGGTACTGCATTGAACATGATGGCGACAGCATTTGCTATCGTTGTGGTGAAGGCGTTTAACAATGCCAATGCTAATGGAAGCGGTGCTTCCTCCGCAAAGTTGACTTACGATAACAGCGCATTTATCTACAAATTAGGTCCGGTGACCATTAACATTTTCCTGATTATCGGTATCATCATTCTGATCTGCAGCCATGTGTTCTTGTTCCGTACTAAATGGGGGCTGCGGTTGAGAGCCTGTGGTGAGCACCCACAGGCGGCTGATTCTGTGGGCATCAATGTGTACCAGTGGCGTTATATCGGCGTCATGATCTCCGGTGTTCTTGGCGGAATTGGTGGTTTCGCATACATCGTACCGTCTGTTACTACCTGGAACTTCGAGGTTGGTGTGGCAGGCGCCGGATTCCTGGCTTTAGCAGTTATGATCTTTGGACAGTGGAAACCGTACCGGATCGCAGCTGCGGCTGTGTTCTTTGCAGTATTCCGTTCTTTGGCGAATATCGCAGATTCCACGGTTTTGTCCACCCTTGGCTGGTCTAAGAACATTTACAGTATGATGCCATTTATCGCATCCATGATCATTCTGGCCTTTACATCCAAGAATTCCCGGGCTCCTAAGGCGGAGGGTATTCCTTACGATAAGGGTGCAAGATAGCAGAGAATAACTGAGAATAACAGAGCATAAAAATCCCGGTCTGTCTTTGAAACGGACAGACCGGGGGAATGCTTATCTGCGTTCATATAGTTCTGTCGGGATATGATCACATCAGATTATAGTCTGGCATAGCTTTTTGTTCCTCTACCAGATCTGCCAGGGTGATATGATCTACCACATCGTTGATGGCTTTGTCTAATTTCTCCCATACGCTTAAAGTCGCGCAGCACTGGGATCGCTCGCATTGGTTGGTAGCGTCCTCCAGACAGGCAACTGGAGCCAGATTGCCTTCGGTTACACGCAGGATCATGCCTACGGTATATTCTTCCGGAGAAAAAGCCAGTTTATATCCGCCCTGGGCACCGCGCATACTTTTTACATATCCGGCTCTGGCAAGCAGGGTCACGATCTGTTCCAGATACTTATCAGAAATTCCCTGGCGTTTGGCCACCTGGCTGATCTTTGTACATTCATTGGGATTCATGGCGAATTCCAGCATCATTCGTAAGGCATATCTGCCCTTAGTTGAGATTTTCAATTTGGCACCTTCTTATAATTCTTATTAATTCACTAGGATTTAAAACTATTGTACACGATATGTAAGAAAAAGTAAACTTCCATTTTTCGAAAAAACAGTGTATACTAAGCTATATATTGAAAACAAAGGAGATTCCATCTTATGAATCACGGATTTGTACGGGTTTGTGCAGCAACGCCGAAGATTCAGGTTGCTGATCCGGAATTTAATGGAAATGAGATTTTGAAATTGATGGAAGAGGGACGGGATCATCAGGTATTCCTGATGGTGTTTCCGGAACTCTGTCTGACTGGTTATACCTGTAACGATCTGTTTTGGCATGCGCCGCTGCTTGAGAAGGCGAAAGAAACCTTAAAAAAATTGGTGGATGCATCGGCAGATTTTCCTATGATATTGTTTGTGGGACTTCCGTGGGAATATCAGGGAAAACTTTATAATGTGACAGCAGCTGTCTGTCAGGGGCAGCTTTTAGGGCTGGTTCCTAAGACGCACCTGCCAAATTACTCAGAATTTTATGAGATGCGTCATTTTACCTCTGGAAATCAAAGACCAGTGATGGTGCCGTGGAAGGATGGTCTGGTCCCTATGGGAACAAATCTTTTGTTCCAGTGTGATTCGGTTCCGGGATTAACGATAGGTGCAGAAATCTGCGAGGATGTGTGGGTTCCCTGTCCGCCTAGTATTTCCCATGCAATGGCAGGCGCCACGGTGATCGTCAACTGTTCTGCTAGTGATGAGACAGTTGGAAAAGACAGCTATCGGATGTCCCTGATTTCCGGACAATCCGCGAGATTGGTATGTGGTTATATCTATTCCAATGCCGGAGAAGGCGAATCAACTCAGGATCTGGTGTTTGGCGGTCATAATATCATTGCGGAAAATGGAACTATGTTAGCAGTTTCTGAACGTTTTGGACATCAGACGATCTATGCGGATCTGGATCTTCTACGGCTGAACAGTGAGCGGCGCAGAATGACCACTTACGGTCGGTTAACGCCAGAGCAGCTTGAAGCGTATCAGACAGTGCATTTTTCCCTTCAGCCGGAGACCTTTGAATTAAAGCGTTTCATCGATCCTTCTCCATTTGTTCCAAGTGATGAGCAGGAGAGAAACCGCAGGTGCGAGGAGATTTTATCCATTCAGGCGTGCGGACTGAAAAAACGTCTGGAACATACCCATGCTGGTCATGCGGTGATCGGTATCTCCGGTGGACTGGATTCTACATTGGCGCTTTTAGTGACAGCCCGGGCGTTTGATATGCTTGGGATTCCAAGAGGTCAGATCCATGCCGTGACCATGCCATGTTTTGGAACAACCGACCGGACCTATCATAATGCCTGTGTGATGACAGAAAAGCTAGGAGCATCGTTAATGGAAGTGGACATCCGCAATTCTGTGATGCAGCATTTCGCGGATATCGGACATGATCCGGCAGTTCATGATGTGACCTATGAGAACGGTCAGGCGAGAGAACGCACCCAGGTGTTAATGGATATTGCGAACCAGGTCGGAGGTCTGGTGATCGGTACGGGAGATATGTCTGAACTGGCTTTAGGCTGGGCAACCTATAATGGAGACCATATGTCCATGTATGGAGTGAATGTCTCTGTGCCGAAGACACTGGTACGGCATCTGGTCCGCTATTATGCGGATACCTGTAAGGAAGAAAAACTGCGGACGGTATTGCTGGATGTTTTAGATACTCCGGTGAGCCCGGAGCTGCTTCCGCCAGAGGATGGTGTGATTTCCCAGAAAACGGAGGATCTGGTAGGCCCGTATCAGCTTCATGACTTTTATTTATATTATGTGCTGCGGTTTGGTTATCATCCGGAGCGCATTTACTACCTGGCGTGCTACGCGTTCCGGGGACAGTATGACAAGGAGACCATCCTGAAATGGTTAAAAACATTTTACAGAAGATTCTTCTCCCAGCAGTTTAAACGCTCCTGTCTGCCAGATGGCCCGAAAGTGGGTTCGGTGGCAGTATCTCCACGCGGTGATTTAAGAATGCCAAGTGATGCGTGCAGCCGTGTCTGGATGGAAGAACTGGAGGCAATCAGATGATCAGCAGCACAAGCAACCAAAAGGTAAAACAGGCGGCAGCCCTGGCCAAAAAGGCAAAATACCGGACAGAAACCGGTCTGTTCGTAGTGGAAGGACCGAAGATGGCCGCAGAACTGCCAGATGACAGAATCCAGCAGGTCTACGTGACGGAGCATTTCCTGGAAGAAGAGAAGAAAAAGGCGGATCATGCGCTTTATCAGAAGTTAAAACAATTAAAATGTGTAGAGACTGTAACAGACGAAGTATTAAAGGCCATGTCTGACACCCAGACACCTCAGGGAATCCTGGCGCTGGCGAAACAGTATCATTATGGATTAAAGGATCTGTTGTCCCAGTCTGGTGCAGCGCATTTCATTGTTCTGGAGCGTTTGCAGGATCCGGGAAACCTGGGGACGATTCTTCGGGCTGGTGAAGCAGCAGGCATTACGGGCGTGATCATGGATTCCCAGACAGCGGATATTTATAATCCAAAGGTGATCCGTTCTACTATGGGCGCTGTGTTCCGTGTCCCATTTGTTTATGTGGAAGATTTGAAAGCAGCCCTTTTGCAGTTAAAGGATCATGGAGTTCACCTCTATGCAGCCCATTTAAAGGGTCAGAATTCCTACGATCAGGAAGATTATACGGAAAGCACCGGATTCCTCATCGGCAATGAGGCACAGGGCTTAAGCGATGAGATCGCGTCACTGGCAGATACCTATGTGAAAATCCCAATGGCAGGCAGCGTGGAATCCTTGAATGCAGCCATTGCCTCTTCCGTACTGATGTTCGAGGTGGCAAGGCAGAGGAGAAATCAGAAATAAATAGCGGAAGCTTCGGTATCAGAGGAGTCAGAAGCTGTGTTTACAGAAAGGGGGAGTATATATGGTATCGGTTTACTGGCTGATTGGTTTTGTGTTCTTAGTGATCATAGAGGCAGCCACTATGGCATTGACGACGATCTGGTTTGCAGGAGGCGCATTGGCGGCATTTCTCTTGTCTCTGTTTCACGTATCATTAGAGATACAGCTTCTTGGATTTGTGATTGTGTCATTTGTGCTTCTTATTTTTACCCGGCCATTTGCCCTGAAATGTCTGTCTGGACGGGTGACCAGAACCAATGCAGACAGTCTTATTGGCAGCGAGGTCCGGGTAACAGAAGAGATCAACAACCAGAAAGGGACAGGGACTGTGCTGGCAGGTGGGCAGGAGTGGACAGCCAGAAGCCAGGATGAGGAAACCTGTTATCCACCGGATACCATGGTAGTGGTCCAGAGTATCCAGGGAGTTAAATTAATTGTCAGCAGACATAAGGAGGAAATGTAGTATGGGTTTATTAATTGGGTTATTGATTCTTGCTATTTTGGCACTGATCATTTTATCAAGCTGTGTGAAGATCGTGCCGCAGGCGCAGGCTATGGTGGTAGAACGGCTTGGCGCGTACCAGGGTACCTGGAATGTAGGTCTTCATGTGAAAGCACCATTTATTGACCGTGTGGCAAAACGAGTGATCTTAAAAGAGCAGGTAGTGGATTTCCCGCCACAGCCGGTGATCACCAAAGATAACGTTACCATGAAGATTGATACGGTCGTATTTTTCCAGATCACCGATCCAAAGCTTTATACTTATGGTGTGGAAAATCCGATCATGGCCATTGAGAATCTGACTGCAACGACTTTAAGGAATATCATTGGAGATCTGGAGCTGGATCAGACGTTAACCTCCAGAGAGACCATCAATACCAAGATGCGTGCTGCCCTGGATGTGGCAACAGATCCATGGGGAATTAAGGTGAACCGTGTAGAGTTAAAGAACATTATTCCGCCTGCTGCTATCCAGGATGCCATGGAGAAGCAGATGAAGGCAGAGCGTGAGCGCCGTGAAGCAATCTTAAAGGCAGAAGGTGAGAAGAAATCCACCATTCTGGTGGCAGAAGGTAAGAAACAGTCTGTGATTCTGGACGCTGAGGCTGATAAGCAGTCCGCGATCCTCCGCGCAGAGGCTGAGAAGGAGAAACGGATCAAAGAGGCAGAAGGCCAGGCAGAAGCGATCTTAAAGATCCAGCAGGCAACGGCAGACGGTATCCGCTTCATCAAAGAGGCTGGCGCAGACAATGCGGTGATCCAGTTAAAGAGCTTAGAGGCCTTTGCCAAGGCAGCTGACGGCAAAGCAACCAAGATCATCATCCCATCAGAGATCCAGGGACTGGCTGGTCTGGTAAAATCCGTTGCGGAAGTAGCAAAAGACGAAAAAACAGAGTAATTCTTAAGCATAACTTTTCTTTTGGAGGGGTGTTATCATGCGTTTTCAGCTTGATCTGACAAAAGAATACGGGATTGTACTGGAGGGCGGTGGTGCCAGAGGATCATATCAGATCGGCGCCTGGAAAGCCCTCCGGGAAGCCGGAATTAAGATCCGCGGAATCGCGGGTGCATCAGTGGGCGCCTTAAATGGCGCCCTTATCTGTATGGATGATCTTGAAAAAGCGGAAGAGATCTGGGAAAATATCCGATACTCCCAGGTGATCGATGTAGATGATGACGTGATCGAGACAGTGAAAAAACTGGATCTGAAATCTCTGAATCTGGTGAAAGTGGCAGAGGATGCCAAGAAAATCTTAAAAGACAAAGGCCTTGACATAACGCCGCTAAAAAACCTGATTGAATCCGTTGTTGATGAGGACAAAATCCGCAGCTCTGACCGAGAACTGTATCTGACTACCTATTCTGTCACTGACCGGGAACTGCTGGTGCTAAATGCAAAGGATATTCCAGATGGGGAGATCGGAGATATGCTGCTCGCCAGCGCCTATTTCCCGGCGTTCCGCAATGACAAATTAGGTGGAAAACGGTATCTGGATGGCGGTGGCTGGAACAATGTGCCCATCAATATTCTCCTGGAGCATGATTATAAGGATATTCTGGTGATACGCATCTACGGTCTTGGCTATGACAGTGAGCGTACAACGGAAATCCCTGAGGATGTTCATGTGACTCACATTGCTCCCAGACAGGACTTGGGCGGAATTCTGGAGTTTGACCGGACCAGAGCCAGAAAAAATATGACACTGGGCTATTATGATGCCAAGAGGGTACTTTATGGATTGGAAGGGCGTTGGTATTATCTCTATGCGCCGGAGTCTGACGTTTACTATTTTGAACGGTTTCTTACGGAGATAGAAGAATTCACCCGTTGCGGATTGCTTCCGATGCCAGAACAGATTCCGGAGGAGTTATCCGGTTACCGGATCTACACAGAACAGGTATTTCCATTTTTGGCACAGCGCATGAAACTGAAGAAAAACTGGACCTACAAGGAATTGTATCTTTCCTTTTTAGAGGACACCGCCCGCAGTTTCCGGATCAGCCGTTTCCATATTTACACCCCTGCAGAATTAAAACAGAAAATAAATGAAAAATATCTATTGCATATTTATTCATAGTATACTATAATTCTGTATAAAAATACAGTACAGTATCAATACGGAGGAAACGCTATGAATTTAAAAGGCAGAAATTTCTTAACATTAAAGGACTTTACACCAGAGGAGATCCAGTATCTGCTGGATTTATCTGCAGATTTAAAGGATAAAAAGAAAAAGGGCATTCCGGTTGATATCCACAAAGGGAAAAATGTGGCTCTGATCTTTGAAAAGACCAGCACCAGGACCCGTTGTGCCTTCGAGGTGGCGGCTCATGACCTTGGCATGGGAACCACTTATCTGGATCCAACGGGTTCCCAGATCGGCAAAAAAGAGAGCATTGCAGATACTGCAAGAGTTCTTGGACGGATGTATGAGGGCATCGAGTACCGTGGATATGGTCAGGCCATCGTAGAAGAACTAGCAAAATATGCAGGTGTTCCTGTGTGGAATGGTTTGACCAACGAGTATCATCCGACTCAGATGTTGGCTGATCTTTTAACCATCAGGGAACATTTTGGAAAATTAAAGGGAATTAAACTTGTATATATGGGCGATGCAAGATATAATATGGGTAATTCCCTGATGATCGCCTGCGCGAAGATGGGCCTTGATTTCACTGCCTGCGCGCCGGAGAAATATTTCCCGAACGCAGAACTGGTGGCGCAGTGCCAGGAATACGCAAAAGCATCTGGTTCCACCATCACTTTAACCGAGGATGTGATGGAAGGTACCAGAGACGCTGACGTGATCTATACCGATGTATGGGTATCTATGGGTGAGCCAGACAGTGTCTGGACCGAACGTATCCAGGATCTGACTCCATACAAAGTGACGAAAGCCGTAATGGAGAATGCAGGAGAGAAAGCGATCTTCTTACACTGCCTGCCATCTTTCCATGACTTAAAGACTAAGATCGGTAAGGAAATGAGCGAGCGTTTCGGCATCATCGACATGGAAGTAACTGATGAAGTATTTGAATCAACGCAGTCTAAGGTATTTGATGAGGCAGAGAACCGTATGCACACCATCAAAGCGGTTATGGCTGCGACATTAGGAGTGTAATTTTTCATGATTTATGGACAGGATAAGAAAAAAAGTCCCAGAAATGCGGCACTGATCCTGGATTGGATCCACATCGTGATCGGCTTTCTGGTGGTGCTTTTTGCTGTGATCGCGTTTTTGAATCCGGAGGACAACCGGATCTTATTTCCACTGATCTTTCTTCTGGCAGCGGTATTGAACCTGGTCAATGGAGTTTACCAGTACCGGCAGAGTGGAAGAGATAAAAAGAAAAAGGCTGGAGCTGTGATTCCGTTTGTGATCGCTGGTTTTTTGCTGATCGTGACGGTAATCAGTGCCATCAGTATCTGGAGGTAAAACGTGAAAGCAGAGATTATCCGATTATTAAAATCCTGTGATGGATATCTGTCCGGTCAGGAGTTATGTGAGAAGTTAAATGTATCCAGAACCGCAGTCTGGAAGGTGATCAACCAGCTGCGGGAAGAAGGATATGAGATTGAGGCGGTGCGGAATAAGGGTTACCGACTGGTAGAAAGCGCCGATGTGATGACGGCCGCGGAGCTGGAAAGCTGCATGGGCGATCAGCAGCTGGGACTTCCAGTGAAATACTATGACAAGATCGACTCCACCAATAATCAGGTGCGCCGTCTGGCCGAGGAAGGTGCAGAGGAAGGACTTCTGGTCGTGGCAGAATGTCAGGAGGCAGGAAAAGGCCGCCGTGGAAGAGTATGGAAGTCTCCTGCAGGAAGCGGTATCTGGATGAGCTTCCTGTTAAAGCCCCAGGTGGGACCGGAGCACGCATCCATGCTGACCCTGGTAGCCGCCATGGCAGTGGCCTCCGGAATCCAGGATATCACAGGCATGGAGAGCAAGATTAAGTGGCCCAATGACCTGGTGCTTTCCGGTAAAAAGATCTGTGGCATCCTGACAGAGATGAGTACCGATCTGGATTCTATCCGCTATATCATTGTCGGAATCGGAATCAACGTCAACACCCCTGATTTTCCGGAGGACATTGCCGCAACAGCTACGTCCCTCTATCTGGAATCTGGTAAATCATGGAAGCGCAGCGAACTGATCGCTGCCATCATGAAACGGATGGAACAATATTACGAGATCTTTTTAAAAACAGCCGATCTGTCCGGTCTGAAAGAAGAATACGAAAGTAAATTAGCCAACCTTGGCCGTCAGGTCAAAGTATTAGCACCCAAACAGGAATACTGTGGTATCTGTCGTGGAATTACTGAAGGCGGGGAACTCCTGGTAGAACGGGAAGGTGGAAGCATTTCCCAGGTGATGTCAGGAGAGGTATCTGTCCGGGGAATTTATGGATATGTATAAATGAATAAATTGGAAAGACCGGCGTTAGAATTTGTATATTTTTAACGTCGGTTTTTAAACCTTATGTCACCTTTGTTTTTTAATATGATTGCATGGAATTTCATGTGTTGCGTATAATCTTAACAGGTGATATAATATGAATAGGAAATCTGGACTATGCACGAATAATGAAACAAAGGAGGTTGAGCAAATGGCTGTTTTAGCGAAACCGGTTAATGTTGTACCAGTAATAAAAGAAAAAGATTCTAAAATATTCATCAAACACTTTAATGACAGTAAAGTATCAACCGAATTTTTGGAATCTTGCAAGAAAGCAGGTAAGTTATTTGGCACACGCAAATAATAAGTCACATGACCATATTGATATATTTAATCCTGATGTGAAAACGCTTAGAGATTCATATCAGGATTTTCTTTTTAAAATTAAGCAGTTTGACGCGGGAAATGGCTATCAAAATTTTAACGAATTTATTTCGGACGAAGCAATCGATTACGCAGATGATGGTAATGGTGTAACTTATGTTGTCTGGAATATTTTAAAGGACAAGAACGGACATGAAATTGATCGCGACATTGTGTCGTTCTATACACTTGCGGTTACATCAATCCCGTATATTGATCGAATTCGTTTGGATGAGGAAGAAGCAAAAGTAAGATTTCCCGCTGCAGATTTTTCCACAAATTAAGATAACTTTAGCCATATAGTTTCCTCCATGTTCATTTGATTAAGTATAACATATGATCACATAAAAAGGCTATTCATAATGTGATTAATGGCTCTTGAAAAGTCTAAAATATAATGGCAGATATTACATCCACTTTACATCGAAAACCAGAATGTGATATGATAAGGTACACGCAAAAGAGAACTGACTTTCGAGTACACGTTTCTCTATGCGTAAATCAGAAAACAAGGTGATACATTTATGATAAATCATTTATATGAAGGTCTTCAGGTCCTGGAAAGTGAAGCGAAGCCTCTTTCTCCCATCGAGCGATTAAAAGCCATCAACGGGCCCTTACTTTCCTGGTATGACAGCCATGCGCGGGTTCTGCCATGGAGAGAGACACCGGAGGCTTACCGGGTGTGGATCTCGGAGATCATGCTCCAACAGACCCGTGTGGAGGCCGTAAAGCCCTATTATGCCCGTTTTATGGAAGCACTGCCGGACGTGAAAGCATTAGCGGAGGTGGAAGATGAGCGGCTGATGAAGCTGTGGGAAGGGTTAGGATATTATAACCGAGCCAGGAACTTGAAAAAGGCGGCGGGTGTGATCATATCCGACTATGGCGGACAGGTCCCGGAGACCTACGAGGAGCTGTTAAAGCTTCCAGGCATCGGCAGTTACACGGCAGGAGCCATTTCTTCTATCGCTTTTGGACATCCGGTTCCGGCAGTGGACGGCAATGTGCTTCGGGTCCTTTCCAGGGTGCTGGAAAGTCATGAGGATATCTTAAAGCAATCCGTGAAGAAGCATTTTGAAGAGCTGCTGCGGGAGACCATGCCGAAGGAACGTACCAGCGCATTTACCCAGGGAATGATCGAGATTGGTGCTATCGTCTGTGTGCCGAACGGAAAGCCCAAATGCGAGGAGTGTCCGCTGGAATCCTTATGTCTGGCGGAACGTCACGGCTTACTGGATTCGATCCCTTATAAAGCGCCGAAAAAGCCCCGTAAAATCGAGGAAAAAACCGTTCTTCTGATCTGCAGCAGCAAAAAGGCAGCGATCCGGAAACGGCCGGATCAGGGACTGCTGGCTTCCCTTTATGAATTTCCCAATACGGACCATTATCTGACGGCTGATGAGGTAAGAGAATATCTGGAAAAAGAACAGGGCGTGACAGTAGAAAGCGTGGAACCGCTTGGAAATGCCAAACATATTTTCAGCCATGTGGAGTGGCATATGAATGGCTATCTGGTGCAGACAGATCAGATTCCTGGACAGTATCTGGCAGTGGAGCGGCAGGAACTTCAAAACCGCTATGCGATTCCCAATGCATTTCAGGCATATTATCAGAAATTGATGGAGGTGCTGGCATGAAAAAGGTCCTTTTTATTATCAATCCCACAGCGGGAAAAGAGCGGATGAAACGGTATCTGATGAGTGTTCTGGATCTGTTTACCAAGGCGGATTGGGATGTGACGGTCCATATTACCCAGGCGGCTCTGGATGCGACCAATGTGGCCCAAAAACAGGGGGCGGATTTTGATATGATCGTCTGCAGTGGTGGGGACGGCACTTTAAGCGAGACGATTTCCGGCATGACCAGACTTTATAGGCCACCGGTCCTGGGCTATATTCCAGCAGGGACCACCAACGATTTTGCCTCCAGTCTTCAGATTTCTTCCAACACCATGAAAGCAGCTCAGACCGTGATAGACGGACATCCGCAGCCGGTGGATATCGGTTTTTTCTGTGAGGAAAGAACGTTCGTCTATGTAGCGGCTTTTGGCGCATTTACAGAGGTTTCTTACATGACCCCACAGGAAAAGAAAAATCTTCTGGGCCATCAGGCATATATGCTGGAAGGGGTAAAAAGCTTAACGAATCTGAAATCCTATACCATGACCGTAGAATCGGATGAAATGACACTGGAGGGAGATTTCATTTTCGGAATGGTAACCAATACCATCAGCGTCGGTGGTTTCAAGGGACTGGTGGCGTCCAATGTACGTCTGGATGATGGGCTTTTTGAGGTACTTCTGATCCGGACGCCGAAAACACCAATGGAACTGACGAATATACTCTCTTCCATGATCTTAAAAGAAGAGCAGAGTGAATATGTCTATCGTTTTAAGACCTCCCGCCTGACCATTCACGCGGAGGAACCAGTAGACTGGGTGTTAGATGGAGAATTTGGCGGAGCAAAAACAGATGTGGAGATCGTAAACCTGCAAAAACGGATCTCCATTATTTCTGGAATAAAGGAAATTGCTGCAGATAGGTAGGCATTTTCTGAATGGTTATAGCAAAATTTCCTTGAAAAATGTCTAAAAATGTTGTATAATGATTAATTGTGTAGCATCAAGAAACCAGGAACGAGAAAGGGACGTTAATTGGTGGAAAAAAGTACATTTTTAGAGAAACTCAAAAAGCTTGTAGAGCTTGCAAAAGGAAAGCATAACGCGCTGGATGTGACAGAGATCAATAATTTCTTCACAGGTGACGATCTTTCCACTGAGCAGATGGAGCAGATTTATTCCTATTTGGAAAACCACGGGATCGATGTGATTCCTGTCATTGATGATAATCTGTTAGCTGAAGATCCGCTGCTTTTGGATGATGATGACGACGAGCGCTTTATGAAGGATTCCGATGAGGATGACATCGATCTGGATGCCATTGATCTTCTGGAAGGCATCGGTACCGAAGATCCGGTCCGTATGTATCTGAAGGAGATCGGTACAGTCCCACTTCTTTCCGCAGATGAGGAGATGGAACTGGCAAAGAAAAAAGCAGAAGGTGACGAACAGGCAAAAGAACGCCTGATCGAAGCAAACCTGCGTCTGGTAGTGAGTATTGCGAAACGCTACACCGGCAGAGGCATGAGCTTCCTTGACTTAGTCCAGGAGGGAAACTTAGGTCTGATCAAGGGTGTAGAGAAGTTCGATTATACAAAAGGTTACAAGTTAAGTACATATGCGACCTGGTGGATCAGACAGTCGGTCACAAGAGCCCTGGCAGATCAGGCACGTACCATCCGTGTACCAGTGCATATGGTGGAAACCATCAACAAGATGTCAAAGATGCAGCGAAAACTGACTCTGGAGCTGGGCTATGAGCCTTCCGTTGCCGAGTTAGCCGAGGCACTGGATATGTCTGAGGATAAGGTGATGGAGATCATGCAGATCGCCAGAGAGCCAGCATCCCTGGAGACTCCAATCGGTGAAGAGGATGATTCCAACTTGGGCGATTTTGTTGCAGATAACAACATCGTAACCCCGGAGGGTAACGTAGAGTCTGTGATGCTCAGAGAGCACATCGATGCGTTGCTTGGTGATCTGAAAGAACGTGAGCGTCAGGTTATCGTTCTCCGTTTCGGTCTGGAAGATGGACATCCGAGAACTCTGGAAGAAGTTGGAAAGGAATTCAACGTTACTAGAGAGCGTATCCGTCAGATCGAGGCAAAAGCCTTAAGAAAACTGAGAAACCCGGTACGAAGCAAACGGATCCGTGATTTCCTGTAATCGAAAATTAAATTAACAGTGAATCCAGGGCCTCCATTTCGGTAAAACTCCGAGATGGAGGTCTTTCCATCATCCGGAATAAAAGAAAGGAATCCATATATGAACCAGAGAAATTATCAGAAAGAATTAGATAAGGTGATCGATGGACTGGTAAAAGAGAACCGGGTGCCAAGTCTGCTGCTGCACAGCTGCTGCGCTCCATGCAGCAGTTATGTGCTGGAATATCTGTCCCAGTATTTTGAGATCACGATCTTGTTCTATAACCCTAATATTTACCCACCGGAGGAATACCAGGCGAGAGTTCACGAGGAAGAACGCCTGATCCGTGAAATGCACTTTAAACATCCGGTTCATATGATTTCCGGTACTTATGATCCAGATGTTTATTATAAGGCTGTGAAGGGGTTGGAGAAAGAACCAGAAGGCGGTGCTCGTTGTGAAAAATGCTTTGAACTGCGGCTTTCAGAGGCGGCCAGAGAGGCTAAAAAAGGCGGGTTTGATTATTTTACCACAACCCTGACCATAAGCCCGCTAAAGTCTGCTCCAACGCTGAATACCATTGGAGAAAGGATCGGGGAAGAGGTGGGAGTTTCCTATCTGCCATCGGATTTTAAAAAGAAAAATGGATATAAACGTTCGGTAGAGCTTTCCGAGGAACATGGACTGTACCGACAGAATTATTGTGGTTGTGTCTATTCTATTCGCTCTTGACACTATGGACAATTTGTACTAAAATTTTATCCATGAGGGTTGTTTAAATCAAAAGGATAAGGAGATCAATATTATGCTTACTAAAAATTTAACAGTAGTAAATCCATCCGGACTTCACTTAAGACCAGCAGGAGTTTTATCTCAGACCGCTATGAAATTCAAAAGTGATGTGATCATCGAGAGCGGTGAGAAGAGAATCGTTGCTAAGAGCGTTTTAAACGTTATGGCTGCAGGTATCAAGTGCGGTACAGAGATTACCCTGATCTGCGACGGCGAGGACGAGGCCGAGGCTATGAAGACCATTTCTGAGGCTATCGAGTCTGGTCTGGGCGAGATGTAATTTTTTTAAGTTTGTAGGTGAAGGCTGCTGTTCCTGGAGAAGTGTTTCTCTGGGCAGCAGTCTTTTTTATGTCATAGGAAACCAAAATCAGAATATTTATAATTATATAACGTTGTGTTTATTCAATTAAAGATACAACCGCATTATTGATATATTATCTGACAATTATGTTTAAAAAAGTTATTTACAAATGAAAAAAACTGTAGTATTATCATTTCCAACAAGTTGCTTTATCCAAGTAAAGCATCCAATCTACATCAGAAAGGAAGAGACTATGGAAGTAAGTCAGCAGGAGAAAAGGCCGGGTCTCTATGATCCCCGGTTTGAACATGATAACTGTGGAATTGGCGCTGTGGTGAATATCAAGGGTGTGAAAACGCATCAGACAGTAGAACAGGCGCTGCATATTGTAGAAAACCTGGAACACAGGGCAGGAAAAGATGGAGAAGGCAAGACTGGCGACGGTGTCGGTATCATGCTTCAGATTTCTCACAAGTTCTTCAAGAAGGTGACAAAACCTTTAGGAATCGATCTTGGTGAGGAACGGGAGTATGGTGTCGGCACCTTTTTCTTTCCTCAGGACATCCTGGCCAGAAATCAGGCCATGAAGATGTTTGAGATCATCGTGGAGAAAGAAGGATTGAAATTCCTTGGCTGGAGAGTGGTTCCAACCAACCAGGATCTGATCAGCGAGAAGGCCGTTGCCAAGATGCCATACATCGTTCAGTGCTTTGTGAAAAAACCGGCAGAGATGGCAAAGGGTCTGGATTTTGACCGCAGACTCTACGTGGTACGCCGTGTATTTGAACAGAGTAATGATAATACCTATGTGGTTTCTTTAAGCAGCCGTACAATTGTATACAAAGGCATGTTCCTGGTAAAAGAGCTTCGGAAGTTCTTTCCGGATCTTCAGGATAAAGATTATGAATCTGCTCTGGCAACGGTACATTCCCGTTTCAGTACCAACACCAATCCAAGCTGGATGAGAGCTCATCCAAACCGAATCATCGTCCACAATGGCGAGATCAATACCATCCGCGGCAATGTAGATAAGATGCTTGCCAGAGAAGAGACCATGGAATCCGAGTTCTTCCGTTCTGAGATGCACAAGGTACTGCCGATCATCAATCAGGAAGGCTCCGACTCTGCCATGTTAGATAATGCTCTGGAATTTATGATGATGAGCGGTATGGATCTTCCGCTGGCAGTCATGATCATGCTTCCGGCTCCATGGGCTCATGACAAGTCCATGCCTCAGGAAGTGAAGGATTTCTACCATTACTATGCAACCATGATGGAGCCGTGGGACGGACCTGCATCCATCGTATTCAGCGATGGCGATCTGCTTGGCGCTGTTCTGGACCGCAACGGCCTGCGTCCTTCCAGATATTATATTACCGATGACAATCATCTGATTTTGGCATCCGAGGTGGGTGCGATCGACATTGACCAGAGCCATGTAGTGAAAAAAGAGCGTTTAAGACCAGGAAAAATGCTTCTGGTAGATACAGGAAAGGGCAAGATCATTGATGATGAGGAGCTGAAGCATTATTATGCTTCCAGAAAGCCTTACGGTGAATGGCTGGACTCTAATCTGGTGCAGATGAAAGATCTGAAAATTCCAAATGAGGGAGTGCCACAGCTTTCCAAGACCAGACGGGCACAGCTTCAGAAAACTTATGGTTACACCTATGAGCAGTTTGATACCATGATCCTTCCAATGGCATTAAATGGAGCGGAACCGGCATCTGCTATGGGCTGCGACAGTCCGTTAGCGGTTCTTTCCAAGAAGCACCAGCCATTGTTTAATTATTTCAAACAGCTGTTTGCCCAGGTAACCAACCCGCCGATCGATTCTATCCGTGAGGAGATCGTTACCTCCACCACCGTATATGTGGGTGAGGACGGTAACTTTTTAGAGGAGAAAGCAGACAACTGTAAGATCCTGGAAGTGTCCAATCCGATCCTGACCTGTACCGATCTGCTGAAGATCAAAAACATGAAGAAACCGGGATTTAAGGTTGAGGTGATCCCGATCACTTATTATAAGAACACTTCCCTGGCAAAAGCCATTGACCGGTTATTCCTGGAAGTGGATCGTGCCCACAGAGACGGTGCCAATATTATCATTTTGTCTGACCGTGATATTGATGAAAACCATGTGCCGATTCCTTCTCTGCTGGCCGTATCCGCCCTGCAGCAGCATCTGGTTAATACCAAGAAGAGAACTTCCGTTGCCCTGATCCTGGAGAGCGGCGAGCCGAGAGAGGTTCATCATTTTGCGACACTGTTAGGTTACGGTGCCTGCGCTATCAACCCGTACCTGGCTCATGAGTCGATCAAGTACCTGATCGAGAGTGGCATGATGAATAAGGATTACTACGCAGCAGTGGACGATTATAACTCCGCAGTTCTTCATGGAATCATTAAGATTGCTTCCAAGATGGGTATTTCCACGATCCAGTCCTACCAGGGCTCCCAGATCTTTGAAGCCATCGGTATCAGCAAGGAGGTTATTGATAAATATTTTACAAACACCGTCAGCCGTGTGGGAGGTATCACACTGGATGATATCGCCAATGACGTGGATACCCTCCATTCCGCAGCATTTGATCCACTTGGACTGGATGTGGATCTGACTCTGGACAGTGTTGGCAGCCATAAGATGCGTTCTGGACAGGAGGAGCATTTGTATAATCCTGTTACCATCCACCTGCTGCAGGAGGCTGCAAGAACCGGTAATTATGAGACCTTTAAGCAGTACACTCATGCTCTGGATGGGGAAAATAAGACCATCCATCTGCGTGATCTGATTGATTTCCGTTATGATGAAAAAGGCGGTATTCCAATTGATCAGGTAGAAAGTGTGGAATCCATTGTGAAACGGTTTAAGACCGGAGCGATGTCCTACGGTTCTATTTCTCAGGAAGCGCATGAAACGCTGGCGATTGCCATGAACCGGATCGGAGGCAAATCCAACAGCGGTGAAGGCGGCGAGAGTCTTGAGCGCTTATCCATCGGAGCAGATGGTCTGAACCGTTGTTCTGCCATCAAGCAGGTGGCTTCTGGACGTTTCGGCGTCACATCCCGTTACTTAGTCAGCGCAAAGGAAATCCAGATCAAGATGGCACAGGGCGCAAAACCTGGTGAAGGCGGACAGCTCCCTGGTAAAAAGGTATATCCGTGGGTAGCGAAAACCAGACATTCCACCACCGGTGTTACCCTGATCTCCCCTCCACCGCATCACGATATTTACTCAATTGAGGATCTGGCACAGTTGATTTATGATCTGAAGAATTCGAATACCGACGCCCGGATCTCTGTGAAGCTGGTATCGGAAGCTGGTGTTGGAACCGTCGCAGCCGGCGTTGCAAAGGCTGGTGCCCAGGTGATCCTGGTATCCTCCTATGACGGTGGTACTGGAGCAGCTCCAAGAAACTCCATTTACAATGCGGGACTTCCGTGGGAACTTGGTGTAGCAGAAGCTCATCAGACTCTGATCATGAACGGACTCCGTGATAAAGTGGTTCTTGAGACAGATGGTAAGCTGATGACCGGACGTGATGTGGCCATCGCCTGCATGCTGGGTGCCGAGGAATTCGGATTTGCTACTGCGCCATTGGTAACCATGGGTTGTGTGATGATGCGTGTCTGCAATCTGGATACCTGTCCAGTTGGTATTGCCACCCAGAACCCGGAACTGCGGAAACGGTTCAAAGGAAAACCAGAATATGTGATCAATTTCATGTATTTTATCGCCCAGGAGCTGCGGGAATATATGGCAAAGCTTGGTGTGAAAACCGTAGATGAGCTGGTTGGCCGTACTGATCTGTTAAAGAGAAAAGACAAGATGCCATCTGCAAGAGCAGAAAAAGTGGATTTAAGCAATATTTTAGGAAATCCATACGCTGGAGTGAAATTAGCAGGTTATACCCACAAACAGCCATATGACTTTAAATTAGAAGAAACGTTGGACGAAAATGTTCTGTTAAAGAAATTAAAATCTGCTCTGGTAAATGGACAGAAGAAGAGCCTCCAGATTGATGTTTCCAATGTAAATCGTACCTTTGGTACCATTTTTGGATCTGAGATCACAAAGAAATATCCAGAGGGACTGCCAGAGGATACCTTTACCATCAGCTGTACCGGAAGCGGTGGACAAAGCTTTGGTGCCTTTATTCCAAGTGGACTGACGTTAGAACTGGTAGGTGACAGCAACGACTATTTTGGAAAAGGACTTTCTGGTGGTAAGCTGGTGGTTTATCCGCCAACAGGCGTGAAATATAAGGCGGAGGATAATATCATCATCGGTAATGTGGCGCTTTATGGCGCTACCAGCGGAAAAGCATTTATCAATGGTGTGGCCGGTGAGCGTTTCTGTGTCCGTAATTCTGGTGCAACGGCAGTTGTTGAGGGCGTTGGTGATCATGGATGCGAGTACATGACAGGAGGCCGTGCCGTTATCTTAGGTCCGACCGGTAAAAATTTTGCTGCAGGCATGAGCGGCGGTATCGCTTATGTGCTGGATGAAAAGAATGATTTATACAAACGTCTGAATAAGGATCTGGTATCTTTTGAAGAAGTGACCAACAAATACGATGTTCTGGAGTTAAAGGATATTATCGCAGAGCATGTTTCCTATACCAATTCCGCAAAGGGCAAAGAAATCCTGGATCATTTTGGAGAGTATCTGCCGAAATTCAAAAAGGTCGTGCCTCACGATTATCGTCGGATGATGAATACCATTGTCCAGATGGAGGAAAAAGGATTAAGCAGTGAGCAGGCACAGATCGAAGCATTTTATGCAAATACAAGACAGTAAGGAGGCACGTGGAAATGGGGAAACCAACCGGATTTTTAGAATATGAGAGAAAGACCAGTGAAACAATCCCTCCGAAGGAACGAATCAAGAATTTCCAGGAATTTCACATTCCGTTAAGTGAGGCAGAACAGAGAAAACAGGGGGCGCGCTGCATGGAGTGCGGCGTTCCTTTCTGCCAGTCAGGTATGATGATCAAGGGCATGACCTCCGGTTGTCCGTTGCACAACCTGATCCCGGAGTGGAATGACCTGGTATATCACGGCAACTGGAGACAGGCTTACAACCGGTTAAAAAAGACCAGCTCTTTCCCGGAATTTACTTCCAGAGTCTGTCCGGCTCTCTGTGAGGCAGCATGCACCTGCGGCTTAAATGGACAGCCAACCAGTGTGAAGGAAAATGAGCATGCGATCATAGAAAAAGCATATGAAGAAGGCTGGGCAGCGGCAAAGCCACCGCAGATCCGTACCGGCAAGAAGATCGCTATCATCGGTTCTGGTCCATCGGGCCTGGCAGCAGCCGATCAGTTAAATAAACGTGGCCACAGCGTCACTGTATTTGAGCGGGAAGACCGGGTAGGAGGACTTCTGATGTACGGCATCCCGAATATGAAACTGGAAAAATGGGTAATTGACCGGAAGATTAAGGTGATGGAAGAGGAAGGTGTTCTTTTCATGACCAACACCAATATTGGTAAAGACTACCGGGCGGCCAAATTATTGAAGGATTATGATTGCGTGATCCTGGCTTGTGGCGCTTCCAATCCGAGAGATATCAAGGTTCCTGGAAGAGAGGCAGATGGAATCTATTTTGCAGTTAATTTCTTAAAAGCGAATACCAAAAGTCTGTTAAATTCCAACCTGACCGACGGAAAGAATATTTCTGCCAAGGGTAAACATGTAATCGTCATCGGCGGCGGTGATACAGGCAATGACTGTGTGGGTACTTCCATACGTCATGGATGTGCTTCTGTAACCCAGTTAGAAATGATGCCAAAGCTTCCAGAGCAGAGAACACCGGATAATAGCTGGCCGGAGTGGCCAAGAGTTTTAAAAACCGATTATGGCCAGGAAGAAGCGATTGCGGTCTTTGGTTCTGATCCGCGTATCTATCAGACAACAGTAAAGGAATTTAAGAAAGATAAGGACGGAAAAGTCTGTGCGGTGGTCACTGTAAAACTGGAGCCGAAGAAGGATGAAAAGACTGGCAGAATGAACATGGTTCCAGTTGCAGGAAGTGAAAAAGAGCTTCCTGCAGATCTGGTCCTGATCGCAGCAGGATTCCTTGGAAGCCAGAAATATGTGACTGATGCTTTTGGTGTGGAAGTCAATGCAAGGACCAATGTGGCAACCGCTCCAGACTCTTATAAAACCAATGTGGACAAGGTATTTGTCACAGGAGATATGCACAGAGGCCAGTCTTTAGTGGTGTGGGCTGTGAGAGAGGGCCGTGAAGTGGCTAAGGAAGTGGATTTCAGTCTTATGGGTTATACGAATTTGACCTAAAATTCCGCTTGTATTTTACAAAAAATGTGCTATACTCAAAAACAACAATAAAATAAAAAGCAGAGTAGGTCTGTGTGCGTTAAGTGTCAGTTGGACGGGGAGTTGCCAGCTGAACGAAAAACAGGGATTCCTGTTTGCGGTACACAGACCGCATCCCGCTGCAATGGAAGATGGATTATCTCCTGTTGTAGTAAGATGCTGCAAAGGAGGTAATTTTTTTATGAAAAAAGTAACAACATTGTTCCTGGATTCCTATCATGAATTTAAAAAGGTTCGGACCATTACCACTGCCAGCATGTTTGCCGCCATTGGCATTATTCTTGGCGCGTATACGATCCAGGTGGGAAATTATTTAAAAATCGGATTTTCCGGGATCGCCAACCAGTTTGTTTATTACCTGTTTGGTCCGGTGGTTGGATGTTTTTATGGAGGTGCACTGGATATCTTAAAATATCTGGTAAAACCGACCGGCGCATTTTTTCCAGGCTGGACCTTAAGCGCCATGGTTGCAGGCGTGATCTATGGGTGTTTCTTCTATAAAAAACCATTAAGTCTGGTACGGGTATTTGTAGCAGAGCTGACGGTTTCTATCATCTGCAATATGCTTTTAGGAACTTTGTGGCTGCAGATCATGTATGGAAAGGCATTCTTTGCTATTCTTCCGGCACGCGTGATCAAAAATCTGGCTATGTGGCCGGTCAATTCCCTGTTATTTTACTCTTTGACCTGGACAATGGAGCATACAGGAGTATTTAAAGTGATTCGCCATGCGGTGCGCTAGGCAGGGATTTCTTCTGGACATTTTATTAGAAAAAGTGTATAATAAAAAGACGGCTTGGGCAGATTGCACAACCCAGGCTGTCTTTTTTGTATCACAGAATTACCTGTGATGCAAAAGCAAAAATGAGGCCCGCAGGATTGCACTGCGGCAGAATTTATGATTTTAACTGGAGGAACACCATGAGTGAGAATTGTACACATAACTGCAGTACCTGTGGAGAAAACTGCAGCAGCAGAACACAGGATAAGAACAGTTTTCTTGAAAAATTGAATCCGGAAAGCTCCGTCAAAAAGGTCATTGGCGTAGTCAGCGGCAAGGGCGGCGTAGGAAAGTCCTTAGTAACCTCTCTGTTAGCAGTCAAGATGAACAGTCTGGGTTTCCATACCGCAATTCTAGATGCGGATATTACCGGACCTTCCATTCCAAAGGCATTTGGCATCGAAGGCGGTGTTGGAATGGTGCAGGCAGGCGGTGCTGACGTGATGCTTCCGGCTACTTCCAGCACCGGGATCCAGATCATGTCAGCGAATTTGTTATTAGACCACGATACCGATCCAGTCATCTGGAGAGGTCCTGTTATTGCAGGGGCGGTAAAGCAGTTCTGGAACCAGACTTTATGGGAGAATGTAGACTATATGTTTGTGGATATGCCTCCGGGAACCGGTGATGTTCCGTTGACCGTATTCCAGTCTCTTCCGGTGGATGGCATTGTAATCGTAACTTCTCCACAGGAACTGGTATCCATGATCGTTGGAAAGGCTGTGAAGATGGCTCAGAAGATGGATATTCCGATCCTTGGCCTGGTGGAGAACATGAGTTATCTGGAGTGCCCGGACTGCGGCAAGAAGATCTCTGTCTTTGGTGAGAGTCATATCGATGAAGTTGCAGAAGAGTACGGAATTCCTGTTCTTGGACGGATTCCGATCCAGCCGGAGATCGCGGCAAAAGTTGACGCAGGCCAGGTGGAATATGTCGAAGGAAACTGGCTGGACGAGGCTGCAGCGAAGATCCAGAAGTAGGCAGGAGCGTAAGATACCATGCAAATTACCATGAATCCAAACAGCGAGCTGAATCAGTCCGCTGTCAATGTACCGGAGGTTGTACAGGTTCCGGAACGTCTGATCGCAGAGGCGAAGCGTTTTCAGGAAGCCATGATGATGTATACCTGCGCGATCCGTGAGATCAAGACGAAATTAGAGGTTCTTAACGATGAATTGTCTGTCAGAAACCAGCGCAATCCGATCGAGATGATCAAGTCCAGGGTTAAAAAGCCAAGCAGCATCGTAGAAAAATTGCAGCGGAGAAATCTGGAGGTTTCTGTCGATTCTATGATGGCCAATCTGGATGATATTGCGGGAATCCGGGTGATCTGTTCTTTTGTGGATGATATCTATGCCGTTTCTGAGATGTTGACCGGCCAGGATGATATTAAAGTGATTGCCATCAAGGATTACATTAAAAATCCAAAGCCAAACGGTTATCGCAGCTATCATATGATCCTGGAGGTACCTGTATTCTTTTCCAGTGGAAAGACACCTATGCGAGTCGAAGTGCAGGTCCGTACGATTGCTATGGATTTCTGGGCAAGTCTGGATCATCAGTTGAAATACAAGAAGGAATTTATTGATTCTGATGCGATTGGACAAGAACTGAAAGCATGTGCAGATGTGATCGCCGAAACAGACGAAAAGATGCTCTCCATCCGGAAGAGCATCGAATCGCAGGGTATTGAAATTAAAAATGATTATTGATCGTTTAGTAGCGGTAATAGGACAGGGTTTCCACAGTCTGGAACCCTGTTTTTTTATACAGCTTCCGGGCAATAAAGTTCTGGCCGGATACCTGGAGTGTTACCTGGTTTCCTTCTTTATATAATAGGGAAAGCATAGCCAAAAGAAATTTTTTTCCATAACCTTTCCCACGATAGTCTTCCCTGATTTCAAAATGGAAGAAGTAGTCTTCCTTTTCAAAAGGCAGAATACCACATGAACCAATAACAGTTCCTGCAACAGAAGCTTCGTAAATATTGGCACCGGTTTCGGCATCCTGCTTTTCCAGAATCTGTAGATCGGACAGATAGTTCCGATCCTCTGGCCTGCAGGCTCTTGCCATTTTATACTCAGAATACCAGTATTCTGCCTCAAGAAGTTCCATCACAGCCATGGCAGAAGGAGTATTTTCATCAATCAGAAAGCAGAAGTCTACCTGCGTTTTCTCTTCCCTTTCATAAGCGTCTGCCGCATCTAATGCCATATTTAACAGTTTTGTAAATACACCCTGTTTCCGGTGATCTGGTGCGGTAAATGCGGTACATTCGCAGATCTGATCATCCGTAAAATATAAAAACAGGAATCCAGCTAAGGAATCCTCATGATCATATGCCAGGAAATAGTCCAGACCATCCTCCGATGGAGCAGATAAAGATACAGGCTCTTTTTGTTTACAGATTTCCACCAGGCTTCGCACCTGATTTTTCTGCTGATCCGTCAACGCAGTTGTATGAATGATTTTCATCAAGTGTATTCTCCTTTTCATAATCGCAGTACTACTATAAGTATAGTATAAAAAAATGGAAAAAAACAGAGGATTTTCGGTGAAATTTCTATTGTTCCTAAAATAAGACCGTGGTAGAATGAAACCCGATTACGTCAGATATACATAACAGGCACAAGAGAGGAGAACACAATTATGAAATATATCAGACAGGCATGCGTGATCTTTGGTATTACCATGATCGGTGAATTTTTAAATTATGCCCTTCCACTTCCGATTCCAGGCGGTGTTTATGGGCTGTTTTTGATGCTGATTGCTTTATGTACCGGAGTTATAAAGTTAAGTGATGTTGAGGAAACGGCCAATTTTCTTCTGGATACCATGTCCATCATGTTTGTTCCGGCTACGGTGGGATTGATTGAACATGTTGATCTTTTAAAAGCAGTGATTATCCCATTTTCTATTATTATAGTCATTTCTACCGTTATTGTAATGGCAGTTACAGGTAAAGTGACCCAGCTTCTGATCCATAAAACCGGGAAAAAGGAGAACAAATAATTATGAACAATCTATTTATTAATTCTGCGTATTTTGGACTGGTTCTGACCCTTGGAACCTATATGCTTGGAGTCTGGATCAAGAAAAAAACAGGACTGGCTATCATGAACCCGCTGTTAGTCAGCACTGCTTTTGTCATTGCATTTCTTCTTATTACTAAAGTTGATTATCAGACTTATAATGAAGGTGCAAAATACATCAGCTACCTGCTGACCCCTGCAACCGTCTGCCTGGCTGTTCCACTTTATAAACAGTTAAAACTGCTTCAACAGAACATGATAGCAGTTGTCGGTGGGATCTCTTCTGGTGTGGCAGCCAGTGCAGTCAGCATTTTCCTGATGTCAAGAGTCCTTGGTTTAAATCATGAGCATTATGTGACACTGCTTCCAAAATCCATTACGACAGCCATTGGCATGGGCGTCAGTGAGGAAGCAGGAGGCGTAGTAGTCCTTACGGTTGTCTGTATCATCTTCACCGGAGTTCTGGGAAATATCATTGCGGAAGCTGCGTTTAAGATTTTCAAGATCGAGGAACCAATTGCCAAAGGTCTGGCTCTTGGAACCTCTGCCCATGCAGTAGGAACAGCAAAAGCTCTGGAACTGGGAGAAGTTGAGGGCGCTATGAGCAGCCTTGCCATTGCTGTTTCCGGACTGATGACCGTGGTTGTTGTTCCGCTTATGGCCGGTCTTATCTAAAGAACTTGAAACACCAGTCTTTTTATGATAAAATTGGTAAAAATATATAGACAGGTCAAGTAGTATGAAGACCTAAGGAGGATAAGATGATTCAGCAGTTGATTACAAAGATTCAGAAAACCAAAGCACCAATCTGTGTAGGCTTAGATCCTATGTTAAGCTACATCCCAGAGCATATCGTAAAGAAAGCTCTGTCCGAGTACGGTGAGACCATGAAAGGTGCTGCAGAAGCAATCTGGCAGTTCAATAAAGAGATCGTGGACCATACTTATGACCTGATTCCAGCTGTAAAACCACAGATTGCTATGTATGAGCAGTTTGGTGTGGAAGGCTTGATCGTATATAAGAGAACCGTTGAGTATTGCCAGGAAAAAGGGCTGTTAGTGATCGGTGACGTGAAGAGAGGCGATATCGGTTCTACTTCCGCAGCTTATGCAACCGCTCATTTAGGACATGTTCAGGTTGGAAGCCAGAAACTGTCCGGTTTTGATACAGAGTTTGCAACGGTAAACCCATATCTTGGAACAGATGGCGTAAAACCTTTCGTTGATGTCTGCAACCAGGATGATAAGGGTATCTTTGTACTGGTGAAAACTTCCAATCCATCCAGCGGTGAATTCCAGGATCAGTTGGTAAATGGCAAGCCAGTCTATGAACTGGTTGCTGAGAAAGTAATGGAGTGGGGCGCTATGAGCATGGATGGCGAGTACAGCAATGTTGGTGCTGTTGTAGGCGCTACTTATCCAGAGATGAGCAGAATCCTTCGTAAGCTGATGCCGCATACTTATTTCCTGGTACCTGGTTACGGCGCACAGGGCGGTACTGCTGAGGACTTAAAGTACTGCTTCAATGAAGACGGACTTGGTGCGATCGTAAACTCTTCCAGAGGCATTATTGCTGCATATAAGAAAGACACTTATGCGAAATTTGGCCCAGAGCATTTCGCAGAGGCTTCCCGTCAGGCAGTGATCGATATGGTTGCCGATATCAACAGCGTATTATAAGGAGAAGAATCATGGCAAAAGTAAAAGAGACCGCTCAGGTAATCAGCCAGGAGCAGTTATCTGACGGTATTTTCAGTATGTGGATCCACACAGAAGCCATTGCTTCCCAGGCTCATGCAGGCCAGTTTATCTCTGTATATTCGAATGATGGCTCCAAGCTGCTCCCAAGACCGATCAGTATTTGTGAGATCGATAAAGAACAGGGCAGACTGCGGATCGTATACCGTACCGTAGGAGACGGAACCAAAGAGTTCTCCGGCTATCAGGCAGGTGATCCTATTGTGATCTTAGGACCTTTAGGCAATGGATTCCCGCAGCTTCCGGTTGAAAAAAGCGTATTTTTGATCGGCGGAGGTATCGGTATCCCTCCAATGCTGGAATTGGCAAAAGAATTATCCTGTAAAAAGACAGCAGTTTTAGGTTATCGCGATGTATTATTCTTAAATGAAGAGTTCGCTCCTTATGCCGATGTAGTGCTTGCCACAGAAGACGGCAGTGCTGGAACAAAGGGAAATGTATTAAATGCGATCCGTGAAAATGGTCTTCAGGCTGATGTGATCATGGCTTGTGGTCCGACACCGATGCTGCGTGCGATCAAGGCATATGCACAGGAGCATGGCATTGAGTGTTATCTGTCCCTGGAAGAGAAGATGGCCTGCGGTGTAGGAGCTTGTCTTGCCTGCGTATGCAAGTCCAAAGAAGTAGACGGGCATTCCCATGTTCATAATAAGCGGATCTGCAAAGACGGTCCGGTATTTAAGGCTGAGGAGGTGGAGCTGTAATGAATACAAAAGTAAACATTGCCGGTGTTGAATTTAAAAATCCGGTGACCACTGCCTCCGGAACCTTTGGATCCGGTACAGAATACAGTGAATTTGTAGATCTGAGCCTGTTAGGTGCAGTAACCACCAAAGGAGTAGCAAACGTACCGTGGCCAGGGAATCCTACACCTCGTATTGCAGAGACTTATGGAGGCATGATCAATGCCATCGGTCTGCAGAACCCGGGAATCGATGTGTTCGTAAACCGTGACATTCCATTTTTGAAGCAGTATGATACGAAAATTATCGTAAATGTCTGTGGAAAGACTACAGAAGATTATATTGATGTCGTTGAAAGACTTGGGGATCAGCCGGTAGACCTTCTGGAGATCAATATCTCCTGTCCAAATGTCAAAGAAGGCGGTATTGCCTTCGGACAGGACCCGAAGGCCGTGGAGGCGATCACCAGAGAAGTGAAGCGCCATGCAAAACAGCCGATCATCATGAAGCTGAGTCCAAACGTAACCGATATTACAGTAATGGCGAAGGCAGCAGAGGCTGGTGGCGCTGATGCATTATCTTTGATCAATACCTTAACAGGTATGAAGATCGACATCAACCGCAGGAGCTTTGCACTGGCTAATAAAACCGGCGGTATGTCCGGTCCTGCTGTAAAACCTGTGGCTGTCCGCATGGTATATCAGGTGGCTCAGGCTGTAAAGCTGCCGATCATTGGTATGGGTGGAATTATGACGGCAGAGGATGCGCTTGAGTTCATTCTTGCAGGTGCAACTGCAGTAGCTGTCGGAACTGCAAACTTCCATAATCCTTACGCAACCAAAGAGGTAGTAGAAGGAATTGAAGCTTATATGCGGAAGTATGGAATCGAAGATATTAAGGAACTGATCGGGGCAGTGCGATAATATTATTTCAATATCCCCCGTTTTCTGCTTGATAGAACAGGAAATGTGTGTTATAATCCTAATTTGTGTGATGTTTTCGTTTCACACAACTGGTTCGAGAACCTCCCAGTATAAAAAACTAGGCAGACAAGCAGAAAAACACGCTATGATACTTGATAGGGTGCTGTTTTTGTGTGTTTATTTGAGGTCCTCAAGATAAACGGCAAAAGCAGCATCCTTTTTTTGCTTTATAAGGAGCATGTATTTGCCAGAAACGAGGGCAAAGATGCAAGAAGAAAAAGACGTAACAAACGTCAAGCGAAGCAATGTGATCATTGACTGTGATCCGGGAATTGATGACAGTCTGGCGATCATGCTGGCTCTATCGCTGGAATCGATTTCCGTAAAGGGCATCACCATTGTTTGTGGAAATTCTCCGGTGGAGATGGGCTTTGGAAATGCCAAGAAAGTATTACATTTTCTTAAAAGATTGGATATTCCGGTTTATCTAGGAGAAAAAACACCTTTAAAACGGGAATATGTCAATGCGCTGGATACCCATGGGGAAGACGGACTTGGAGAAAGCTTTCTTCCGGAAATTCCCGGGTATGAACAAAATGAGACTGCAGTGGAGTTTATGGGCCGGATCATCCGGGAATGTGCAGCAGCAGGAGAGCCGTGTTCCGTGATTGCTCTGGGACCTATGACGAATCTGGCAAGACTGATCCAGACAGACCGAGAAGCTTTTGACCAGATTCAGGAAATTATTTCTATGGGTGGTAATTTTAAAAGTCATGGAAATTGTTCCCCGGTAGCGGAGTACAATTACTGGGTAGATCCTGATGCAGCTGCACTGGTGTATGAAACAGCAGCCCAGAAGCATTCTCTGATTTCCATGGTTGGTCTGGATGTCACCAGAAAGATCGTTTTGACTCCAGATCTATTGGAATATATGAAACGGTTGCAACCGGAAATTGGCTCTTTTGTTCAGAAAATCACAAAATTTTATTTCGATTTCCACTGGGAATGGGAACATCTCATTGGGTGTGTGATCAACGATCCACTGGCAGTGGCCTATTTTGCAGACCGCAGCTTATGCAGTGGGATACAGGCATATACTGCAGTGGAAACAGGCGGGATTTCTATGGGACAGACCGTTGTGGATGCCATGGATTTCTACCGGAAGGAACCAAATGCAGTAATTCTGACTGAGGTGGATGTGTTAAAATTTTTTAAAATCTTTTATTCCAGCATTTTACAGATCCCAAAAGAGAAACTGGATCTGTTAGAAACATTGATTACCAGGGAGGACAAAAAACATGAATAAGAAAATGACAACTTTACGGCTTTGTATGATCGCTATGGCAGTCTGCATCAATGTAGCTGGAGGCCAGCTGGCATTGATGTTACGGCTTCCTATTTATTTAGATAGTATCGGAACCATTCTGATCGGCGCATGGATGGGCCCATTTTATGGGATGCTCCCAAACATGATCAGTGGAGTCCTTATGGGATTTACAACAGATATTTATTCTCTGTACTTTGCGCCGGTCGGCATGATCACTGGATTCATGGCAGGAATCGCTGCAAAGCAGATGCATGGACTGGTCTTTGAGAAACAGGTGAAAAAACTTCAGATCATCACAGGAGCCCTTTTTATCACCATTCCTGGAACGATGGTCAGTTCCGTGATTAACGCAGTTTTATTTGGCGGTGTAACTTCCTCTGGCTCCAGCATTCTGGTACAGATTTTATCCAGAACACCGCTTGGCCTGACAGGAAGTATTTTCGCTGTTCAGATTTTTACCGATTACTTAGACAGAGTTATTTCCCTTGCCCTGGTAGTCATGGTGCTGCAGATGCTGCCATTTAGCATGAAAACTGCATTCCAGAAAGCAGAAAGAAAATAGGAGCAACAAAGGTGCGTTGATCTGCTGAACATTTACAAAAGTAGATAGGAGAGGAGTATACATGGGAATTCCTACCGAGCGGTATAGTAAGATCACAGACAAAAATCAGCGGGAGATCTGCCTGTTAAAGGCATTTCCCTGCGCCTGGGGCAAATGCGCATTTTGTGACTATATCGAAGACAACAGCCGGGATGAAGCCGGAATGATTGCATTAAATAACCAGGTATTAAACCTGGTAACGGGAGAATACGGGGTACTGGAAGTAATCAATTCCGGAAGCTGCTTTGAACTTCCAAAAGAGACTTTAAATCAGATTGAACAGGTAATTCGTGAAAAAAATATCAATAAATTGTTTTTCGAGGCTCATTGGATCTATAAGAACCGGCTGGCAGAGATGCGGAAGCGTATGCCAGTACCGATTGTATTTAAGATTGGCGTCGAGACCTTCGACCATGATTTTCGTGAAAGTGTCCTGAACAAACATGCCGATTTCAAAAATCCGGAAGAGGTTGCCCAGTATTTTGATTCTCCATGCCTGATGGTTGGCATTCAGGGACAAACAAAAGAAATGATTTCAAGAGATATTGAGTATCTGAAGAAATATTTCAAATTGGGAACAGTCAACGTCTATAATAATAATACTACGAAGATCCGCAGGGATGAGGAATTGGTGAAATGGTTTATGAAAGAATACCAGTGGCTGCTGGATGATCCATCGGTTGAAGTTCTCTATGAGATTACAGATTTTGGCGTAGGCTGATCAAAAGCAGAGATGCCACAAACTATTCGCAAAAGCATAGTTTAACGAATAGTTTGAGAATAATAGAAATAATGGTGCTTAGTTCACGGTTAAATGGCTAAACACCATTATTTATTTTGTACCTGCGGTCATCGCTCGCTACTTTTCATTACCATTACATCTGCAATGCTGCGGCTTCTTCGGATGCCGCAGATGGAAACGGGATAACATTTTTCGGAAGATGCTGCTCCGCTTCCCAAAGTGTCAATTTCTGCTGCATATTCATCCAGCTTTCTGGAGATGTATGCGTTGCTGTTGCGATGCGAATTGCCATCTCAGGGCTCAGCATTGCCTTCTCATTTACGAATTCTGATAATGCTTTCCGGCTGACCCCAAGCATTTTAGCTGCATCGGTTATGGTAAGATTGAGTGGTTTTATTACATCCTCTAAAAGAACAACTCCAGGATGTGTTGGTCTTCTTTTCATTCTATCCCTCCTAATGATAATCCTGATAATCCACAAGATGAGCATCCTGTCCTTCAAAATAGAAAGTCAACCGCCAGTTTCCATTAACAGTAACGGCCCACATATCCTGTTTATCTCCTTTCAG
>ERZ773133.322-NODE-322-length-69869-cov-7.374223_pt1 | contig 69869 bp, 64 predicted proteins | sample MGYA00580861_ERZ773133 | MGnify/ENA primary metagenome ERZ773133 (study PRJEB29015, sample SAMEA2737844) | human gut metagenome | biome: human gut; feature: human-associated habitat; material: faeces | place: China | collected 2012 ...
GCTAACCGGCGAGCGAACCGAACAGGAAACGCAGCGTGTCAGGAGATTGTTTTCGGATCATCATGGCGTTATATTTTATAAAATCATTTCTATGGCCTTCATTTGCACATTCTAAAACCTCTCTGCACTTGCTTACCAGTAGCGTACAATCGCACGGATCGTAGCAAAATCAAATGGTGAGGTCTTAATACCGCCCACCGGGTAAGCTGCCTCTGTAGAGGCGTGTACAATCAGCCCGTTTCCGATGTAAAGCCCAACGTGTGAGATTGGCTGGTAATAAAATACCAGATCTCCGGGCTGGATATTGTTGACGGAAATGATTTTTGCGGTAGCATATTTGGTTGTTGTGCCATCGTAGCCGATTGCCTGCTGGTCGGCGGTACGAGGGATCTTGATGCCAAAATGGCTCATGACGGACTGCGTAAAACCGGAGCAGTCTGCACCGTTTGTCAGGCTGGTTCCGCCGTAAACATATGGATTTCCGATAAACTGAGTCGCATAAGCTGCAATTTTGGAACCGAATGTCAGGTCGGAATCGGAAGCATTCTGGTCAGTCATATATCCATTTGCATCGAAAGAGTAGAATACGTTGTCAATGATCATGATCTGGCTCTTGACCATTTCACCGGTCGTCGGAAGAAAATAGAACGTTGCGACGCTGTTGTTATACCATCCTGTAACCATGACTCCGTTACGGTCAAATAAATAGGTTTTGCCGTTCAGGGTAACAATACCGGTTGCTTTGCTTCCGTCGGAAGTAAAATAGTAAGTCTTATCATCAATCTGCAGTTTCTGGTTTGTGACTCTTGCACCAGTTTCTCCTACATAATAATTGCCTACCCACTGGTTGGTGAGGACAATGCCGTTCTCATCTGTATAATAATATCTGCCGCTTGCAGAAACGACCCACTGGCTTTTTGCCTTCTGGTAATTGGAATTCAGGAAGTAGGTTTTGCCTTTCTGTGTCCAGATTCCGGTAGAACGTGTCTTTTTGGTACGATTTCCCTTTTTGTTTATATAGTAAGCACCTACCCAGCAGCTCTTTGCCATCTGACCGTTTGATTTCAGGTAGCGTTTGCCGATCCAGGTATCGGTGACCATTTTACCGTTTGCATCAAAGTAATAATATTTGCTGCCAACCAGTACCCAGCCGGTCATCATCTTTCCGGTTGTCGGATGGAAATAGTAAGTGTCGGCACCGATCTGAGCGAAACCATAAGTACGTTCACCGGCGGCATTTACATAATACTTTTTGCTGATGATCCTGTTGGTGTACATACGGCCTTTTTTACCGAAGTAATAATATTTGCCTTTGATCTTTTTCCACTTTCTCGGTGCAGAACCGTCTGTTTTAAAGAAGTATGTATATTTGCCGATCTTGTTCCAGCCTTTCAGCATCAGGCCGGTTTCAGCATCAAAGTAATAATATTTGCCGTTGTATTTGAGCCAGCCACTGTAACGTTCTCCAGTTTCGGTATTAAGATAATAAGTTTTGTCACGGATACGCAGCCAGCCTTTTGCAAGTTTACCTTTGTAGTTGTAGTAATAATACTTACCATCATTCTCTACCCAGGTATTTTTGTTTTCCGTCACGCCGGGAATCAGGATGTTAGAACCGTCTGCAGAAGAAGGATCCCGGACAATGTTTCCGTTTGCATCAATCGTGTAACTTTGATCCCCGGAGGTAATCACAGTGCTTGCAGCCATGGAGCCGTCAGCAGAAAGATAATATCCATCTACCCAGCGATTGGCGAGCAGCCTGCCTTTTATATCAAAATAGTACCATTTTTTATCGATCAATTTCCAGCCGGTTACGGCGTATTTGTTTTTTTCAAAATAGTAAGTATACTTACCGATCTGCTTCCAGCCAACAGCGTAGCCCGGTGCAGCCTTGATGGTATACCAGCGGCCGTTTGCATCTGCCCTCCACTTTGCTTCCGCTTTCATAGAAGGACTGACTGTGCCAAGTGCTGCTGCTAAAAGCATGGTAACGATAATCTGCTTTTTCATAAATTGCTCCTTTTAAAAATCATGAAGATCAAGATTTTGAAATCATGTTAAATATATTACAAAATTATTACATAAGAATTTTACAGGATTTAGCTTAGAAAGTCAAGAGAAAACACATATTCTGACAGGTAAATGTCAGCAGATCTGACCGGGATCACATTCCGGGTCTTAAGTGTGTTCTGCCTGAATAAAGATTTTACGTCTGAAATATGAGAGAACTGTGGGAGAAAAAAGACAGAACCCAGGGGACAAAAAATTGTCCGCCAGGTTCGGGAAATCCACTTGTTAAGCCTTCTTGCTCTGCATTCTTTTGATGACTTTCAGTCGGGTGAATTCTTCACGCTCTTTTTCTTCCAGTGCATTCTGAATGTCTTTTGTAAGAACGGTATAACGTGGGATGGTAATATTTTTCAGAGCGTTGGCACGCTTCTGAGTTTTTTTGATATTGTTTGCCAGCCGGTAAGCTGAATTTTCGATCATGGAAAGCTTGATGGAAAGCTGCTTTACTTTTTCAAATGAGGCTTTTGCCTGGTCCAGTGCAATGTTTGTACTGTAGTAAGCGTAAGTCGGGAAAGCAGGTCTGGTATCAGCTTCTACCAGGGGGATCTCCGTACCCATGATACTTCTTGTACGGATGCGGATCGAATCCTCAACCGGTACGGAGTAGGAGATCTCTTCTACAAGGCTGATGCCCAGTTTGATGTTTGCCATCTGCAGTGCAGCATATGCCATGCGGAAGGTAGAATCAATTTCTTTCTGAATGGATTCGGCCTGCTGGATGAGTCCCATAAGTTCCCTGATCAGAATATTTCTTTTTTTGTCCATCAGCACATAGCCCTGTTTGGCAAGTGCGAGGGAGTTTTTTGCCAGAATTAAATTGCCCTTCGTAGGGAAGGTATTCGGATCCATAGGCTCACCTCTATTCGTTATAATATTTATCCAGGATCTTCGTATCGATACGGTCAAGTTCTTCTCTTGGCAGCATACGCAGAAGTTTCCAGCCAAGATCAAGAGTCTCAACGATAGAACGGTTCTCGTCCTCGCCCTGTCCGACAAAGGTATGCTCGAATGCCTGTCCGAATTTCAGATAGGTTTTATCCAGAGGAGAAAGTTCGTCCTCACCGATAACGGATGCCAGGGCTCTTGCATCTCCAACTTTTGCGTAGCAGGAGAATAACTGGTTTGCAACATCCTGATGATCTTCTCTTGTATAACCTGCACCGATACCGTCCTTCATCAGACGGGACAGAGAAGGCAGTACGTTGATCGGCGGGTAGATTGCCTGTCCGTGCAACTGACGATCCAGTACGATCTGACCTTCGGTGATGTAACCGGTCAGGTCAGGGATCGGGTGTGTAATATCATCATTCGGCATAGTCAGGATCGGGATCTGTGTTACAGAACCTTCGACGCCTTCTACGATACCGGCACGTTCGTAGATTGTAGCCAGTTCACTGTAGAGGTATCCAGGATAACCTTTACGGGAAGGAATTTCACCTTTTGAGGAAGAAACCTCACGCATGGCCTCTGCAAAGGATGTCATATCGGTTAAGATAACCAGGATGTGCATGCCTTTTTCAAATGCCAGATACTCTGCTGCGGTGAGGGCAACCTTCGGTGTGATCAGACGCTCTACAACCGGGTCGTTTGCCAGGTTCAGGTACATAACTACGTGGTCAGAAACACCGCTTTCTTCGAAAGTCTTGCGGAAGAATTCTGCTACGTCATATTTAACACCCATAGCTGCGAAAACGATCGCAAATTTCTCATCGGAATTATCACCCAGAGAAGCCTGTTTTACGATCTGAGCTGCCAGACGGTCATGTGGCAGACCATTTCCGGAGAAAATCGGAAGCTTCTGTCCGCGGATCAGAGTGGTCAGACCATCGATCGCGGAAATACCGGTACGAATGTAGTTACGCGGATATTCACGGGTAACCGGGTTCAGCGGCAGACCGTTTACATTGATGTGTGCTTCTGGATAGATATCACCCAGACCATCGATCGGCTGTCCGATACCATTGAAGGTACGGCCGAGGATGTCCAGTGATACGGCAAGCTCCATCGGATGTCCGGTCAGCTTTGTGTGGGTATTTTTAAGGGACATACCTTCATTTCCCTCAAATACCTGGATAACGGCTTTGTCTTCGTAGAGCTCTACGATACGACCGAGTTTCTTTTCGTTGTTATCCACAACGATCTCTACGATTTCTTCAAAGGAGGCATTCTGCACGCCTTCCAGAACGACCAGAGGGCCGTTGATCTCGTTCAGGCCTAAATATTCTATTGACATTTCTTTTCCTCCTAAGCGTTCTTTTCAAGTACTTCGTCATAGAAACGATCGACTTCTTTGCGGTAGTCATCGAACATATCCAGACGGTCATTTGGAACATCGTATTTCACGGAAATGATGCGGTCAAAAATGTTGCTTTCTTTCAAAATGGACATCGGCATACCCATGGTAACCAGGGCTTTTGCCTTTGTGTTCAGATACAGGATCAGGTCCATCATCAGGAACTGTTTGCGGATCGGAACACAGGTATCGTCTTTGTGGAATGCATTCTGCTGAAGGAATCCCAGACGGATGACTCTGGCGATCTCCAGTGTCAGTTTCTGGTCATCCGGAAGTACATCACTACCAATCAGTTTTACGATCTCCATCAGGTTGCTTTCCTGGTTCAGGATCGCCATCAGCTGATTTCGTTCGTCTACGAAATTCTTGTCGGCATTGTCACGGTACCATGGTGCCAGGTCATTTACATATTCACTGTAACTGGTCAGCCAGTGGATAGCCGGGAAATGTCTTGCATATGCCAGGGATTTATCCAGTCCCCAGAAGCAGCGTACGAAACGTTTGGTATTCTGTGTGACCGGTTCGGAGAAGTCACCGCCCTGAGGGGAAACCGCACCGATGATGGAAACACTTCCTTCGGAGCCGTTCAAGGTCTGCATCATGCCGGCACGCTCGTAGAAAGCGGAAAGGCGGGATGCCAGGTAAGCAGGGAAACCTTCCTCTGCAGGCATTTCTTCCAGACGTCCGGACAGCTCTCGAAGTGCCTCAGCCCAACGGGAAGTGGAGTCTGCCATGATTGCAACGTCGTAACCCATATCGCGGTAATACTCAGCCAGTGTGATACCGGTATAGATAGAAGCCTCACGGGCAGCTACCGGCATGTTGGAAGTATTGGCGATCAGAGTAGTACGGTCCATCAGAGGTTTGCCGCTTCTTGGGTCAACCAGTTCAGAGAACTCTTCCAGAACCTGTGTCATCTCGTTACCACGCTCACCGCAGCCGATGTAGATGATGATGTCGGCGTTGGACCATTTGGCGATCTGATGCTGTGTCATGGTTTTTCCGGTACCGAAACCGCCAGGGATAGCAGCAGTACCACCTTTGGCGATCGGGAACAGAGTATCGAGGATACGCTGTCCGGTGATCAGCGGTTTGCTTGCTGCGAATCTTGCAGCAGTCGGACGCGGAACACGGATCGGCCATTTCTGAGCCAGTGTCAGTTTTTCTTCTTTTCCGTTTGCAAGCTGAACGGTTACGATCGGTTCGTTGATCGTGTATTCTCCATCCATTGCAACTTCCAGCACAGTACCGGAAATGTTCGGAGGAACCATGGATTTGTGGACGATTGCCTGTGTTTCCTGAACTTCTGCGATGATCGTGCCGCCAGAAACAAATTCACCCGGTTTTACGGTGATATGTGTCTGCCATTTTTTCTCCGTATCCAAAGAATCAACGCTGACACCACGGCTGATGTATTTACCGGAGGATTTTGCGATCTCACTTAACGGACGCTCGATACCGTCAAAAATATTGTTGAGGATACCAGGGCCAAGTGTTACGGAAATAGCATCGCCGGTAGCTTCTACCGGGTCACCAGGACGAAGTCCTGTGGTTTCCTCGAAGACCTGAATGGTCGTGATATCGTTTGTCAGACGGATAACTTCGCCTACCAGACGTTCTTTTCCGACGTAGACCATTTCAGCCATCTGAAATCCTGTGTTGCCTTTCAGGTAAATAACAGGACCGTTAATGCCGTAAATAGTACCTGTTTTATGCATTTGTAGCACCTCCGTTAAATGAGAAGTCTGCTTTTAACTTTTCCAGTTTGGAAGCGAAAGAATTGTCGATCAGGATGTTGCGCTCCTGAAGAACGGCTCTTGTGCCGCCCATAAAGGAATATTCAGAAACGGTAACAGGAGCTCCGGTTGCGACCTGGAGACTGGAACGTTTGTCGGAGTCTGCAGGGTCAATGTAAAGGATCAGTTTTCCGGAACCGGCCTCTTTCTGAATGTTTTTGATCTGTTTGATCAGCAGCTGCTGATATGCTGAAGTAGTCATGTAATCTTCAAGCAGCTGTTTTACTTCGACAAAAAGCTTTTCTTTCAGTTCATTCTGTTTCTGTGTGATCTTACGCTTGATCTGAAGCTGCTCTTTGGAAAGAGCCATATTGTTGTTTCTCTTCAGATTGTCGCTTTCTGTTTTTAACTGTAAATCAGACTGGCGAAGAGTGGTTGCTTTGTGTTCTTTTTCTACCTTGTCCAGATTTACTTTATATTCTTCGATCATGGCAGAAGCCTGTTTTCTGGCCTCTTCCAGAGAAGATTCTTCAAAATATTTAAGCTTTTCTTCCGTAGTCAAAATATCTCACCTTCTTTATAATTTTATTCCGATTGCTTCGCTTACATAGGAAGTGATAAAGTCCGGTTTGCGGCCGGTACCGTGGCGGTCAGGGATTTCGATAAGAAGTGGAAGACGGCGGTTTAAGCGGACATCATCAATAATATCCGGAAACTCCCGACCGAATTTTTCGGTCAGGAGAATAATACCGTTTTCTTTATTGGCAATTGCATCTTCCAGTGCTTTACGAAGTTCCGCACGTTCGTGCACGATACAGCCTTCTACGCCTGCCAGACGCATGCCGGTCAGAGTATCGACGTTATCACTGATTAAGAACATTTTCATAAATTAATTGCCTCCTGATATGCGAACAGGAAATTAAAGTTTACCAAGGATCATGAAGGAGATGATCAGACCGTACAGAGCGATACCTTCGGCCATGGCTACGAAGATCATGGATTTACCAAAGATGCTTCCGTCTTCACTGATAGCACCCAGAGCAGAACTTGCTGCGTTTGCAACGGCGATACCACCACCGATGCAGGAAAGACCGGTTACCAGTGCAGCTGCCAGATAACCCATACCAGCTGCCAGACCGCTTGCAGATGCAGAAGCAGTATCAGCTGCCAGTGCTACAGAACCGTCGCCTGTGAAGATCATGATAACGGCAAGAGCCATGGTTCCAAAGAAGAGGAAGCAGTTGATGCCAAGTGTGGTTTTGAAGCGTCCACGGTTCTTTTCACCGATCAGAAATGCTGCGGTTGGTACGACGATGCTCAGAAGCAGTGCTGCGATAAAAATGAATTTTGTAATAGTTGACATAGTAATTTCCTCCTTAATCGTGTGTGATTATGAACTCACAAATATAAAATATTTTATTTCCGTTATTTTGCTTTTAAATGTTAATCAACGGATTTTTTAACAAATGGTGTGAATGGATGTCCTTCGCCTTTATAGAAACGGCTGAACATTTCGTAGTATTCCAGACGAAGTACCTGGATACCAACGATCAGACCCTCCATTGCACATACAAAAACGTTACCAAGTACGATAACGATCCAGTTGATGTTTCCGGATTCGGCTCCGGCAAGCATCAGGACTACTTCCATCATAGCTGCGTGGCTGACGGCGAAAGCACCGATACGCACGAAAGACAGCGTGTTGGAGAAGTAGCTCAGTAATACATCAAACAGTTCGAAAAATGCAGTTACAAGGAACATGCCTTTTTCTTTTGGCATAGCATCTGCTTTTTTCTCTACCAGTTTACCGAGCGGCTCTTTGAAGCCGATCAGGATCAGCGGAATGAGGAACATAACCACCAGAACACCGGCTGCCGGGATGGCATGACCTGTCATAAATAAGAAAACGACTGCAACGATCGCACCGTAGAATACAAAACCGGCGATACCGTTTGTATCAAAGAAGATGTTCTCAGCATCTTTTCTGCGGACTGCATTGATAATATGCAGAACCATCGTTGTCAGGATCAGGAACATACCAAATGCGATGGCAACAACGAAAGCGGTGTTCATAGTACCGATAAACGGAAGCGTTGTCATTGCATCCTTCGGATGCATCCAGAGTGCAGGTATGACATCCTCAAAACCGAAGAAACTGCCGAACAGGAAACCGAAGATCGTAGAGAAGACTCCGGCACTGCTTAAGCATGCTGCGAGTTCCATTTTTTTGAAATGGTAGAGCAGGGCACCGCCGATCACCAGGCAGAGTCCCTGACCGACATCACCGAACATGGCACCGAAAATAAAGGAATAGGTCAGTGCTACGAAGATGGTCGGGTCGATCTCATTGTAAGACGGAAGACCGTACATACGAACAAATAATTCAAACGGACGGAAGATACCAGGGTTTTTCAATTTGGTAGGCGGTGTCAGTGTGCTGTCTTTATCCTGATCTTCATTGCTTTCGATCAGACAGAACAGATTCTTGTCATCGGCTACGTCTTTTTCAAAACGAGCGGCATCGCTTTCCGTCATCCAGCCACACAGAATGTAGAAGACCTGTTTACCTTCTTTTGTGCAGGCTGCAAGTTTACGCACATCAAAGTTTGAAGTGAGTGAACGGAATTTGTCTCTGCAAAGCAGGACTTTGTTTTTGTACTCGTTGAGCAGTTTCGCACTTTCTTCACGGCACTCCTGAAGCTGGACATCAAGATCATGGATATCAGACTGAAGTTTTGTACCGACTTCCTGTGGAATACCTTCGTATTCATCCGGAAGGTGGATGCGTTCAAAGTGCAGGGAAGAAAATACGGCATCGATCTGTCCGGCTCTGCCCGCCGGCACAAAGTAAACACCCCATACATACTGCTCATCTTCGCTGCAGCGATAGAACACGGTGTCCAGATTTTCGTAGACATAGTGCTCCAGTTTTTTGTAGTAATCGCGTGTGATCTTACCGAAACGATATTTGATAAACTTAAACTGCAGTACGCTGTGAATATCAAAATCGAATCCAAGGAACGGTCTTAAACGTTCATAAGAAGCTTTCAGATCTTCCTTCTTTGCTTCCAGAGCATTGGTTCTTGTATAAATATCAGAAAATTTGCTTTCCAGAGTTGCGAGAGTCTCAGAAGCTTCTTCAATCGAAATAGTGCCGGTTGGGTTTTCCTGATTTTTATCCGTACCGAGCATGGAAGCGAATTCTTCTGCTTTTGTAAGCTTGTCTTTATAAGGATTGATCTCAATATAAGGACGAAGAGACTTGACAGTCTTAAGCTCGGAAAGAGCATTTTCCAGATGAATTTCGTATTTGGATAAATAGTCATTCACCACACGGTCGATGTCTTCTTTCGGACCGGTAACGCTCAGAAATTTCATTTTCTCAATCAACGATTACACCCCCTTTTCAGATTTGAAATATATTTTTGCGTCTCACTGGTCGGAAGACCGTATCGGATGCACTCAAGCGTGGTTGTGAGGTCGTCAACCTCATGTTCTTTCTCATAGAGATATGAAATGATAACTGCAATGGAGAATGGATCCTCCTTTGCGTTCTTACGCTGAACACGATAACGGATCTGATAATAGGCATCGTCCAGTGAAAGTTTTGCTTCCTCCGGGAAATGTCGTCCGTAGTAAGTATTTCTGATGGCTGCGGTCAGTTCATCTGTAGTTGCAGCTTCGACCATCTCTTTGATCTGAGAGGTCTGAAGACGGTATTGGATACCGATCAGATGTGCATAGACGTCCGCATTGCTCATGTTGTAAAAATGCTTGGAACGATAAATCCAACGTATGTTCAGCAAATCCATTTTGACACCGTAATCGTCCATAAAGATTCTTTCTTCGTCACGAGTCAGAACCTTTTTGCGGCTGTCCCAGAACCATTTGAAATAGCACAGGTCAAGTGCCATCTCGTAATCCCACAAAGTAGGTTCGGACAGACCGGAGAGAAGAGATAAAGGACGATAGTAGATGCTTCCTTTCAGAAGGCTTACAAACTCATCCAGAGTTTTACAGTTGGAAAGAGCGGTCAAATTGATGTCCGAGTGTTTTTCAAAGAAATCCTTGAAAATATCGAAATTCAATTCAACATCTCTGTGGTCAAATACCATTCGCATACAGGTTTTCAGAAGTCCAATCTCGTATCTGCGGAAGTACAGATCCAGGATTTTACGCTGATGTATGGTTGCGAAACGGTAGATACTCTGGAAATCCGTGTAGATTGCGTTTGTGAGCATTTTCTCGATCTCTCCGCGGTGCAGGGAATTTTCGTTGGAATTTGCGAAAATACCAGCATAGGCGGACTTTGTTTTCAGAAATCCGATGGCATCGGAAACGGATGTCAAAGAGGCGAGATGCTGAAAATCTTTAGCGGTCAGAAGCTTCCTTCGCATACCGCGAATCTTGGTCGCTGTACCGCTGTAGGCTAACAGATTTCCCATAATTTTACTCCTCGATCATTTTTGCGATCAATCCGGCAGCAAGCTTTTCATGATTCTGATTGTAATCATTTTCGATTGCCTGAATTGAATCTTCAGTTGCTTTCTGCAGATCGGCAAGACTTTTTTGCATTTCTTCATTTAAGCTGGAACGAATCTGATCAAGCTTCTCCTGCGTAGCTTTCTCAGCCTCTTCATCAAATGCCTGAATACGTTCACGCATCTGCTGTTCCAGTGCCTTCTTTTCGTTCTCGGCAGCCTCAATGATACCGGCTGAGGCCTCTTCGATTGAAGACAGACGCTTGATGACGAGATCCATGTGCATCCCTCCTTTAGTATAGTATAGTTGCAGCTTTGAAATTCAAGCTGAACATATGCAAAAGCACAGCCCAGCCCACAAAAAACTGCAGAAGTTTATTGCCCTGACACTTCTGCTTTTATATGATTATTGCCAGACAACCGTAAAATCATGTTCACAGGTACCTATTATAATAGGTAGTCCTTTTTTCACTCCGTCTGACAGCTTACATTATACACGATTTCCACTTGATTTCCATATGCAAAATTCTCAAAAAAATAAAAAAATTTTATGGTTGTTTTGCACAATTAGAATGGATATGATAGAATACATGGGTATAACTCAGAAGAAAGTCAGTGATACCTAGTATATAAAATTTATATGATGCCAGGGCCAAAAGGTAAAAAAGACGATGCAAGCTTGCTTGTGAGAGTACGCAGTACGGAACAATCCGTATGGCATCAGTTACTGACAAATCTCAATGTCATAAATGCCAGGGTCAAAAGCCTGAAAGCACGATGTGCTTGCACAAACATAAAATTGGAGGAAAATAAATGCGTTTAAGAAATATACCGGGAGCGGATGAAGTGATCAGAAACTGTGACTGGGTAATCAAGGAACCGGCAGATAAAAAAGGAAAATGGAATACAGTATTTGGAAATGAAAATCCGATCCATATCGAAGTTGGGATGGGAAAAGGGCAGTTTATCACTGAGATGGCAAAGAGAAACCCACAGATCAACTACATCGGAATCGAACGTTATACGAGCGTTCTTCTGCGTGCCGTACAGAAAAGAGAGCAGCTTCCGACAGAAGAAGCCCTGCCGAATCTGCTCTATCTGTGTATCGATGCCAGTGAACTTCCGGAAATCTTTGCAAAAGACGAAGTGGCAAAGATCTACCTGAATTTCTCAGATCCATGGCCGAAGGATCGCCATGCAAGACGCAGACTGCCGTCAAAAGAATTTCTGGCACGCTATGACCAGATCCTTGTGCCGGATGGCAAAGTAGAATTCAAGACCGATAACCGCGGACTGTTTGATTTTGCACTGGAACAAAGGGAGATCGCCGGCTGGAACCTGGACGGCTGCACCTTTGACCTGCATCATGATGAAAACATGAATGAAGGCAACGTGATGACCGAGTACGAAGAAAAATTCTCAAGTATGGGAAATCCAATCTATAAAATGATCATCAGCCGGTAAACAGATGTCATATTATATAGAAACGAAATAGAAACCGGACTATCCGTTTCGTTCGGTGGAGGAAAAATGGCACGAAGACAGAATGTTCGTGATCGCATTGGCATGGCAGTCTATGAAAAGAAAAAGCTGAACAAGAAACTGGTGACCATGCAGAAATCTTTTCAGGAAGTAAAGCACCTGATCGGGGATGAAAAAAAGAAAAAATAAAAAGAAGGCGTTTACAGCGGAGAATTTCCGGTGTAAACGCCTTATGTTGTTTCGGACTATTTTTTGATGCGGAACGTTTTCGATTTTCCGCAGGCAGCCAGCAGATTTTTACTTTACATCAGTGCTTTGTACCATCAAACTCAAACGGCTGCAGATGTTCCGGAAGTAATTCGTCACGCTTTTGAAGCTGATGGTTGATAAGACGCTGGATCAGATAGCGTATAAATGCGACTGCCGGAACACCGAGGAACATACCAAGGACCCCGGCAATACTGCCGCCGACCGTGATGGCGAAGATGATCCACAGCGGCTTCAGACCGGTAGAATCTCCGAGGATTTTCGGTCCGAGGATCAGACCGTCAAACTGCTGTAATACAAATACCATGACAACAAAGATCACGGCTTTGAGCGGACTGATAAAAAGCAGGATGATCGCACTTGGAATGGCACCGATGAATGGACCAAAATAAGGGATCATGTTTGTGATTCCGACGATTACGCTGATCAGCACGGCATAAGGAAGTCTCAGGATCAGCATCAGTACAAAACAGAGCACTCCGATGATCGTAGAGTCGATCGCCTTTCCGACGATAAAACTGCTGAACAGACGATTGGCTTCTGCAGAAACTTCCAGGATCAGCTGAATATATTTTACCGGAACAAAGGCATAAACAACTGCTTTGCAGGAATTGACCAGAGGACGTTTGTCTGCCAGCATATAAATGGAAACCATGATCGCAATAAAGAGGTTCAGCACCCATTTAAGGATGGACATGGAGATCGAATACAGTGCCGGTATCATATTTGCGGCAAAATCCTTCGCATAGTTGATAAAGTTCGGGATCGCATTGTTGATCGTATTTCTCAGCACTTCCGTATCCAGCGAAGGGAAACGCTCTTCTAAAGTATCAAAGAAATGATAAAGCTGCTGTGCCGCAGTCGGAATAAAATTGACCAGATCCGTCAAACTGGTGATAATCTGCGGGATAACACCGAAAAGTACGATCACAATGATGCCGATCACAAGAACATAAGCAGTGATGATCGCCAGGATCTTACAAAGAGCATCACTTTTAATCTTACATTTATCACGGAACAGCTTGTAAAAGCGGGCAACTGCCGGGTTCAGTATGTAGGCAATCAGAGCACCGATGATAAACGGCATCAGAACAGCCAGACCTTTTTCAATATTTTTCAGTGTCGTGTTCCAGGATGTGATCAGATTGATGATGATCGCACCGAAAAAGATGACAAACATCGTATAAATACAGATTGTAAAATAACGGTTATTGGCCGTAAATTTATTTTTCTTGATGTCATCATCCGATTTGTTTTGTTTCTCCAGATTCATGGGCATCCCCCTTATAAAATGTTTAAAAAACGAGTTACTTCTAATTATAAAAGGCACGGAAAATTAGTTCAAGTGTTCTTTCTTAAAAAAACTATAAAAAAACTTAAAAAAAAGCTTGCAATTTGTAAAACCGTATATTATAATATGTCTTGCGTTCGAGGTAACGCAACACAAGATATGCGCGATTAGCTCAGCTGGCAGAGCACCTGACTCTTAATCAGGGTGTCCAGGGTTCGAACCCCTGATCGCGCACTATAAAAGCACTGTTTTGGATGACAAGTAGAGAGCATCGGGGACGGTGCTTTTTTTCGTGCAGTTTGCACAAAAGAGAAGTCCCACTTCACGCCGATCAGGGTGAGCAGGGGACTTGTAAGTTGTTTAATTTGTATATACCACGATCTATGTTTAATTTCTTGGAATCGTGCCAAAAACAGAATCTAAGTGCGATATATGGGCACTGCTGTAAATCAACTGGTTTGCTATGTGCAGATACCGCTGGGTTGTCGCAACGTCCTCATGTCCCATGATGGCAAGAAGTGCGTAGATATCCATACTACCTTTATGCGTGTACTGATCAACTAAGAAGTTTGTTGCGAAGTTATGCCGGAGCTTGTGGGAACTGAACTCAAAGGGAAGACATACAGCAACATCATGCATAAAGAGTTTCACAGCATTCCTGGTCAGTTGGCTGCCATCCTTTGTACAGAAAACATAGGGTTTGTTTTTATATGGGCAGACATCCCGATATTTCTGAATGTATTGCAGGGAGATATTGCCAACCGGGACAAAACGCTCTTTGTTGCCTTTTCCATGTACTTTCATGATCCGCCTTTGCAAGTCAACATCACGCCACAGCAGGAGACAGGTTTCATTTTGGCGTAGCCCGCTATCCAGCATGAGGGAGACAATGGCACAGTTGCGGAGATCGAGCCAGCCACCTTTAGAATATACACGTTGAAAAATCTGCCTTAGTTCCGAATCCGTGTAGATATGGGGATTCTTCTTCGGACTTTTCGGGACTTTTATTTTCTCAGCCTTTAGTTCTATATTGTATTCTTCCTGAACCCAGCGGAGAAATATTTTTATATGCCGGATGTACGTGGAAACGGTAGCCTTAGAAAGATTCTTTGCATACAGCCCAAGAAAGAATTCCTGATAGCTTTCAACTGTGAGGGAATCCAGTGGATCAGAAGCAAGCTGACGGACATACAAACCGATAGAATCACGATAACCGATAATAGTATGGTCAGAGCATCCGGAAAGCTTCCGGGAACGCAGAAAGGCAAGGAAAGCATCATTTACCGTAACCAAGATCTTTCATCTTCCTGCACTTCAACCAGATTGTTAAAGGCACTGATAAACATTTCCCTGTTTTCCAGGCTGTTCCGGTTAAACTGTACGCCCAAATCCCCGAAGACTGCGGACATATCCCCACCGTAGGCGTAGAGAAGACCGGCAATCGTTGGCATGACCTGCTTTCTTACCCATTCATGTTTATTTTCCACGGATGATTTTTTTTTAGGGACAGAAAGCACGATAGAAGAAGCTGCGGCGATGAAATCCGCCCATTTTTGGAGCATGGAACAGCGGGAACGGTTGGAGTCATCCAGATTCACGAAGCGGACAAACCCGGCAAGCACACCAACGATGATAGGGGCGATTGTATTTTTATGGTCTTCACAATGTAACACCATGTCAGAAAACGCAGATGCCCGTTCATCACGTAACTGGATCTCCCAGCGTACCCAGTCCATATCAACTTTTTGTTCCAGCCCCTTGTTATAGATACGCACGTATGCATCACTTTTTTTACTGCCTATATACAGTGTTTCACCCGTCAGGGAGCTGTCAGAGATGCTTTTACTCTGGTAGTATTGGAAAGTACGGAATTTTGTTACACACTGCTTATTCTCCACTAAGTCGTGGACTTCCTGAACAGTAAAGAACTGACCGAAGTCATCAACAGCAAGGTCGATTCTTGTAAAGTCCCCAAGTTCACGGATACGCTGGAAGAGAAGGGCAATAAGGTTCTCAGCGTCCCGGAAATCCCAGTTTTCCGGAATCTGCACCGCCTTTTCATTCCAAGGGGTATCAGCCAACAAGTAGCCGTGGAAAATCTCCAGAAAGAACGCCACCGCAGAGCCGGAGACATCCACATGGACGCCCATATCATTTTCACTGTTATTGCCATCAGCCAGGAACTGGACAAGCCCTTTACCGTCCACATAGTGACAGTAGCGTTTGCGGTAGCCGGATAACCCCCTTGGCATCTCCTGAAACTGGGCAATGTCAAACCCAAAGTAAGCCATTGCATCTTTGACCGGGACACTTTTTCGGATTGTGAACGAAATCCAGTCAATACTTACCATTAAATCGCCATACTTTTCAAACTTTCTACTTTCTTCCATAGTTTCTTTGTCTCCTCTTCTACTTGTAAATGATACCCCCCTGTTAGTAAATGGGGGTAATCCGTTTTCAACGCTCGCGTGCCGCTCCGCTGGCACTTGCTTCGCTCCCGGTGTGCCGGGAGTAGGGCCCCACTATCCCAACACCCTCCACACCGGATCACTGTCCAGTGCCTTATTGAAGCGTTTGCTTGTGTTGAATACCCGGAAATACTTCTTATGGCCAACGGCGAACCCTGATGCAATCTTATTGGCTTTATTTTTTCCCTTGGTGAACCATTGCGACCTTCGGATAAACAGGTTGCCACCAAACAGCATAGCAAGCAGTTTCCCAAACAGCTTGAAGTTCGTCACGTTGAAATGCTGCACTTCTATTTCGATACGTTTCCGAATCTTCTTGTCGATATCATCCACGCTCTGGGTGATCAGAATCACCTGGAAACCATCTTTTCTGTGCTCTGAGAACCAGTGGTTCCACTCTGCACGCCCTTTTTCATTCCAGGTGCGGGAATCAAAGTTGTTATTACACTCATCTATGAACAGGTAGGATTGTTTTTCCGGTACACGCCCGGACTTGTCACGGTAGTGGAAGTTATTGGAAAAACCAGTAAGCCCGAACGGATATTTAAGTTCACGGTTATCAATGCAGAATACACGGCCTTTACTCTTCGGATATCTCTTTTTAAGATATTCTTCGTCAATTTCAAAGTTGCAGAAGATATTCTTACCCTGCTTATATTTCTTGCAAATAAGCTCGGCGGCATCGTAGCTTTTACCGCTTCCCGGTGTCCCGCTATACAGGTAGATCATAATTACATTCTCCTTTATTTGGCTATTTTACACAAAAATTTTTTCTTCAGAAAGGCTGATCAGACCCAGCTGAAGAAAGAAAAGTATACAATTTGCACAAAAACTAAGATTTCTTAGTTTGATCATAAACCGTTCTAGCATAATAATAAATCAAATAAGCAGCACAGCATCCAAGCCACAGGCGACCAATCTTGACGAAATTGTAAAATGGTATGAAGTAATTCACGTAACTTAAATAGTTGATTTCCCCTATATTGCTTAAATAGCTTTGTACAAACGATGCAGGCAGGATGGAAAGCAAGCTTGTCAGCAGATTAAACACCAAATCAATCACTTGTGCGACCATATCAGCACCCCCTTAGTTTTTGCTCATAGAGCCATATATCTTCCTTGTCTGGATCACCAGAAACAGCAGGAAAGTTACTGTCAGCATGTTTCTTGAAAGTTCCGCCACCTTTTCCGCGTCCGAAAGGTCTATCTTGATAGTTTCATTAATGCCAAGTCGGGGAACAGAAAAAGGGATCTCAAACTTAGGACACTCAGGATCAGCCGACATAACGCCAAGGATCGCCACAATATCCCAAGGTATGGACGTCGGAAACTTAGATTGTGCAGCATCCGCAAGAGCCTTAGCCGGTCTGGTCACACTGTCAAGATCACCAATAACCGTTTTAATGACATCGCCCAGCAGATCGGCAAGCAAGTCAGAAGTCAGGCGTGAAAGAAAATCAAGAATCCGGTCAAACAATGAGCCGCCCGAATCATCACCGCCAAGAAGCTCGTCAATTTTATCGTTGATACTCTTGAGGTACTTTTCTATATTGTCAAGCGGCACACCAAGACCATCTATTGCGACACGGATATCTTTCACAGCCCCAAGGATATCAGAAAAAGTTTCCTGGTTAGCTTGTGCCACCTTCACAAGTGTTTCAAGCCTCGTGTCAGAAGTCTGGCAGATTGTATAGATCTTCTTAACATATTCGAGAATACTTCCCAGCAGATCAGACGAAACACCACCACCCGAAGAACCACCGGAGCTGCCACCAGAAGAACCACCGGAGCTGCCACCCGAACCGCTGTTACTGCCTCCGGTTTCCTTAATGGCTGCGTCAATCGCATCCTTGATGATCTTCTGCAATTCTTCTTCCGTGATCGAACCATTTTCACCAATAGCAGAATTTTTATTATTATTTACAGTGTTATATGCATTGTTTAATATGTTCTTATAGTTGTAGTTATTATTAATATTAAAGTTGATATCTGTTGGAGAATAATTGTTATATATGTATACACCTGCCTGTTTAGTGTTATCATTCAGAATACCGTAATAATATTTTGCGTCTTGCTCAGAAGAAAAGACCTTTTGCGTAGGTCCATAGTAAAGAAAATTTGAACCCAAATACCTTAAAGAAGCAGGCATAATATAACTACCACTAGGCGTTATAAAATAATCAACATAACCTTTTGTATTAACATATCTATCCCTAAAAACATTTAAATTTTGAATAGTATTATTAGTTTTATAGCCATAAAATTGATAGCATCCTTTAGACACCGTCTGATCAAAATCAACATTAATCATAAAATAATCACTATAACCATCAAAATTATAATTTGCATTAAAAAAATAAAAAGATAACTGCGTGCGGCTTCCCGACATATATTCACCAGAAAAAAACGCAAGATTATCTTTAAGAAGATAAGAGTTAATCCCAGACGGAAGACTACCGCAAAAATCCTGTATCTTTTTCTGTACACCATAGAGGGTAGTATTTGCAGTTAACAGCCTATAAGAACCCAAACTATAAACCTGATCAGAGAGGGCATTACGAAAACCTTGCATGGCATCAGCCTTTATTGTTACGTTTCCATCGTCACCAACATCAATAGCACCGTCAAATTGACTAAACCACTTATTCAGATAATTATTTGCCTGCGGCGTTAAGTCAGTGGTATTTTTATCTTGTGTCCCGGCAATTTTATCAACAGCGTCATAGATCTGCTCATAATCGCCAAGATAACCAGCAGCAATAGCAATTCTAACGAGAAAATGGTCAAGTTTCTTTCTTACCTGCTCACTTGTTAACCCTTTATCCTTAACTGGTGCAACCGTTCCATCTTCATCGACAAACCAGTTATTTTTACCATACAAAATGTTATACAATCTTTTTTGTTTTTCCGTTATATCATAACTATTCGATGTGTCTGTACTGGAAGCGTGAGCATAGCAACCAAAAACCGAGACACTAAGAACAGAAATAGCCAACATTATACATACTATTCTTTTCATATTTCACCCCACAAAAAAAGAGATTAAGAAGAACTATCCTCTTAATCTCAAAGGGTATTAGAAAAGATTATCAAAAAAATCATTGATTTTATCAGCAAAGCAACGCAGATTAGAAAAATCCAAATCCGGATATTCATCTTCATTTTTTCTACGTGTACGCTCCTGACGCTTGTGATGATCGCCAGTAACAAACCCGAAAATAAGCCAAGCCAACAATATACAACCTAAGACTTTTGAAAAATCCATATTTATACCCCCTATCACTAACTATTCAGTAATAAGAGTTTATAACAAAATAGTTCTTTTTTCAATATTTTTTTTGGTGGTTCTGGACTATGAGGAGACATATTTACAGAACCACCACACCAAGTAACTGTATAAACCTTTGAAAGTGGCACGGCGGGGAGTCTTCCCACCATGCCGGAAAGAGAAAAAGTTTGTTGTAGATGATGCCAAGACTTACTTTTTCTGTTCTTCTTAAACCATTATGAAGCCAGGCTTGAGAAGAAGTTTTTACCCCATCTAAGGGCCATACCGATTCCGAACAGCCCCAGGGCGATCGGAAGTGCAGTTGTGATCATTCCTGTTACGTCTGTCTGGATCGTTGTCAGAGCTGTGCTAAACGCAGTTGTCATTGCTTCAGTCATGTCCTTTTACCTCCCATAAGAATATTTATACAAATCAAAGCTTGGACATTTCCCTAAAAATGCTCAGAGCCTTGAAAGTACCAAAAGTTATCAATATGCCTACAATGGCGATACCAAACCCAGCAAGAAACATATATTTCGCCGTGTCGATGATCTGCCCGGCATTTTCGCTAAAAAAATCATTCAGTCTTTGTATCTGTTCCGCGTTCGTCAGTGACATCGCGGGCAGTGCTGTCAACATATTCTCTATGATGTCCACCACCTCTCAAAAGCTTCTTAACGTCCCCGATCAGGCTGCCGAAGCCCCGGAACATCACATAAAAGAAGCCGCCTAATGTAAGCAAGTTCAATACTGTGTTCACGTTATTTCCCCCCATTACGCTACAGTTTCCGGAAGATGACACGGGCGAAGAAAAACCCGGTCAGGAGTGCCAGCAGTCCAACGCCAACACTCAGGATCACGAATTGCATGGCAGCATCATATTCAACATTAACAGTGGTTCCCTGTACAGCTTCCAGCGTCCCACGCATCTCAGTAAGGTTACTGTCTATAGAACGGATATACTCGAGCAGGTCTTCCTGTGTCTCGGTCTCTACGTTATCCTTAACAACCCCGTTCCCTGTTTCCGTTTCCGTTTCAAACTCAGTTTCTTTGTGAGATGCCTTGTTTTCACGTTCAGGCTGTACCGTTTCCGCTGCTGTTTCCGTCTCTGCCACCGTCTCAAATTCTGGTATAAATCCGGCTTCGTTCATGTCATCCCCCAATCTATGGACGGGTAAACAAGAGGAAATCCACCCTTGCAGGCTGTCATTTCCTCAATCCCCATTGTCAGTTGCTCCTGGCGTCCGTCCGGTCAAGGGTAATACGGAGCTGACGCCCTTGACTGGACTACTTGCCAGCGTTTGCCGGTTCTGTCACGATCGCATCGAACACAAAGCTTGTGTTGCCGTTATTTGCTGACAGAACACCTGACAAGATGTACTCACGATCTTCTTTCAGTTCGCGGAACAGTTCCGGAGTCACTTTTACCTTGTCAATATCCCCATCGGAGAGGATACCGGCTTTATAGCTCGTCCCGCTGCGTCCGTTATCCATCCTCCAGTCACTCGCCTTAAGTGTCAAAACTTTCACTTTCTGATCTGTTTTTACTCTGATTCGCATTGTTTACCTCACTTTCTGCACGCCGTTCTCTGGCGGCTCATTCCCCATTCTTTTCGGCTTTCACCCAGAGCATGGCACCGTTGCGTATATATCCGTTATCTTCCATAAAACGCTCGATGATCTGCGATCTGACGCAGCGTAAATTTTCCCCTAAACGCCGATCTTCAATCATATCATCTGAACAGACCAGATCATGCAGAACACTTGCGAATTTCTCCGCTAAGTCCTCATTTGTACCGAGATATGCATATTCTGTCATTATGCCACCTCCCAGACAGTAGCAGGATAGCAGCTTTCACCGCGTGGCTTCTCATGTTCCACATAACCCATCTTGTGCATAAGTTCATTTGCCATATGGCACTGTAAACTTGCTTTCTGCACACAAAGCTCTGTTCTTTCATGTTCTGGAAGATCTTCCCCTGCAAGCTCGTTGCATACGTGTCTGTATGCCTGGCATACTGTCATTTCACAGTCAAGATACGCAAATAAATAATTTTTCATGGTCAATGTCTCCTCTCATTGCATGAAATACCGAATAATGGTACAATCAAGTATTAACTATTTTTCTTTGTAACTAGGTATAACTATTAACTTTACAAACATGATTTTACTTCACAGATGTTAAGAAGTCAACACACAAAATAAACAACTGTGAAGTTCTGGAGAATTGCACAAAATGACCATAACAGAACGATTATTCAAGACCATGAAAGAAAAAGGCATCAAAGCCGCTGATTTAGCTAAGAAATTAAAGACAAGTGACTCAACAGTAAGCAATTGGAAGAGTAGGGGAACATTGCCACCAGCAAACTATATCATCCCCATTTGTGAAGTGTTGGAAGTATCGCCATACTATCTTTTGACTGGTGAAGAACCTGCAGAGAGCACTAAACCATTGACAGCAGAGAAAGCCGCTATTTTAAAGGCTTACGAGAACTGTAGCCCTGAAAGAAAAGAAATCGTTAAAGGGATATTGAATGTTAAAACTGAACAGGAAGAAAAGCCAAAATTATACGATTCGAAGATAGGTTAAAGAGTTAATATCTATCTTATTTTACACTATGTTCTATAGTTTAAATCGCTCTTAATCAGGGTGTCCAGGGTTCGAACCCCTGATCGCGCACTATAAAAGCACTGTTTTGGATGACAAGTAGAGAGCATCGGGGACGGTGCTTTTTTTCGTGCAGTTTGCACAAAAGAGAAGTCCCACTTGTTGACCGTAATTTGTGTTGAGTTCAGGAATCAAAAATTGGCTGTGCTTTTTTCTCCGGTGTACGCCTTTGGACTTGTTAGAATGATTCGGGTGTGTTATATTAGACATAGAACTCTAAAATCAAGTCGAACGTATGCGAGACTTGGCATGCGATTCTGGTCGGTTTGGATGATATTTACTTAGCAGAATCGATGTGCATTTACACACAATAAGACAGGGGTTGATATCATGGGATTTTTTGACAAAGCTTTAAAAAAGGTACAGGATGTGGGAGAAAACATTGCCGCATCAGCAAACAATGTAAAAACAGTTGTTGAGACAAGTGTACAGGATACAATGGAGATCACCGGTCTGAAAAGACAGATCCGTGAATTAGAGAAAGAAATGGATGCACAGTATCTGCAGATCGGAAAGAAATATGCAGAATTTGTAGCAGATATGGATGATGCAGAACCGGAAACAGCAGAAAATGAAGCAGCCGAAGCAACAGAATCTTCAGAAGTGATCGATGAAGTGAAGGAAGAAGCAATTGACGAAGTAAAGGCAGAAGATGTAGCTGAAACGGTCGATGAAGCAAAAGAAGAAGCAGCTGATGAAACCATCGATGAAGTGAAAGCAGAAGATACAGCAGAAACGATCGACGAAGAAAAAGAAGTATCCGAAGAGCCGGCAGAAGATAAAGTTGCAGAAGAATCTGATGAGGACGAAGAGCCGGTGTTTGATGTTTCTGATTTCCTGACGATCATCAAACAGGATCAGGCAAAGAAAAAGGAGCTGGAAAATCAGCTGGCGGAAGTAGAGAAGAGAGCAAAACAGAATACACTTCTTCGTGAAAAGACAAAAGCGGAAGAGTCTTTTGAACAGGAAAAAGGCGTTCTCGACAAAGCACTTGCCATGGAAATTATTTCTAAGGAAGAATATGAGCAGAAGCTGAATATTGCCAGGAAAAAAGTAGAAAATTTTGAAGAGATCAAAAAAATCGAGCAGCAGTTCGAGATGGGCATTATCACAAAAGAAGAAAAAGATGAGAAAATAAATGCCATTCTGAATGCCTGACAAATCTGGTGTCTGCTTTACAGAATCAAAATCAGGTTGTATAATCGGGGCAGAATGTCGTCCGCTGGATGGAAGAAATGGATAAAGGAGATGTAGAAGTTATTATGGTAAAGATTGATATTATTTCCGGTTTTTTGGGTGCAGGTAAAACGACCCTGATCAAAAAACTGTTACAGGATGCATTTAAAGGACAGCAGGTGGTATTGATTGAGAATGAATTCGGCGAGATCGGTATTGACGGTGGATTTTTGAAAGATGCAGGAATCGAGATCAAAGAAATGAATTCCGGCTGTATCTGCTGCTCTCTGGTAGGAGATTTCGGAACTGCTTTGAAAGAAGTGGTAGAGAAATATCACCCGGATCGCATCGTGATCGAGCCGTCAGGTGTCGGCAAACTTTCTGACGTTATCCATGCAGTTGAAAATCTGCATCTGGAAGCAGACGGAGAAGTGAAACTGAACAGTGCCGTTACGGTTGTCGATGTTCTGAAATGCAAAATGTATCTGAAGAACTTTGGTGAATTCTTCAAGAATCAGGTAGAAGCAGCCGGCACGATCATCCTGAGCCGTACCGATACAAAGAAGGCAACACCGGAAAAAATCGAAGCTGCCATCGAACTGATCCGTGAACTGAATCCGGATGCTACGATCATCACAACACCGGTGGAAGATCTGGGTGGACAGAAGATCCTGGATACGATCGAAGGAATGAAGATCGACCTTTCTCATGTAGAAGAAGAGCATGACCATTGCTGTGATCATGACCATCATCACGACCATGACCATGAAGAGCATGAGCATCATCACGATCATGAGCATCACCATGACCATGGAGAGGGCTGCACCTGCGGCTGCCATGACCACGATCACGACGAGCATGAGCATCATCACGATCATGAACATCATCATAACCACGAGGGTCATGAGCATCACCATGACCATGGAGAGGGCTGCACCTGTGGCTGCCATGACCATGACCACGAGGGACATCATCATCACCATCATCACGCAGATGAGGTATTTACAAGCTGGGGTAAGGAAACCGTCCGTAAATACAGCCGTGAAGAGATTGAAAAGATTCTGAAAACTCTGTCAGAAGACGATTCTTACGGAATGATCCTGCGTGCAAAAGGTATGCTGGAGAGCGAAGACGGTGTCTGGACTTATTTTGACATGGTTCCGGAAGAAGTGGATATCCGTGAGGGAAGTGCAGAATACACAGGACGTATCTGCGTGATCGGTTCCAAACTGGATGAAGCAAAATTAGAGCAGCTGTGGTTTGCGAAATAAGGAACAAGGTAAAAAAAGATGAGTGATTTTAATATTTCAACACCGGTTTATCTTGTGACCGGTGTCCTGGAGAGCGGCAAAACTTCTTTTCTGGATTTTACTGCGAAACAGGATTACTTTCAAATAGAAGGAACAACACTCCTGATCACCTGCGAAGAGGGTGAGGAGGAGTACGACGAGAAAGAACTTCTGAAATACAACACGGTTGTCGAGAAGATTGAAGAGCCGGAGGATTTTACATTTGAGAACCTCCGTGTTCTGCATCGCAAATATCATCCGGAGCGAGTGCTGCTTGAGTACAATCCGCTCTGGGGTGTCAACAAACTGCGTGCGATGAAACTGCCGCTTGGATGGGGTATTTCTCAGGAGATCGTGATCGTAGACGGCAGCAGCTATCAGATCTACCGTGCAAATATGCAGTCTCTGTTCTCAGAGATGGTGCAGAATGCAGATATGGTGATCTTCAATCGCTGTAAATCAAGTGATCCGCTGACCAATTATCGAAGAGGCATCAAGGTTGTCAATCCTTCCTGTGATATCAGCTTTGAGGATGAGGATGGTGAACTGATCGACCTGTTTGAGGAAAACACGCCGTACGATATGGATGCTCCGATTATCGAAATAGAAGATGTGGATTACGGTATCTTCTATGTGGATATGGATGACCATCCGGACAAATACGTTGGGAAAACGGTGAAGTTCAAGGCTCGTGCCATGAAGAGCAAAAACAAAGAGGCACCTTATTTTGTGCCGGGAAGAAAAGCGATGACCTGCTGTGCAGATGATATGCAGATGATCGGCTACATCTGTAAGAGTCCGATCGCTCCGCAGCTGAAACATGGACAGTGGGTTATGGTCACTGCAAGGGTAGCATTTGAATACGATAAGTTTTATCGCGGAAAAGGTCCTGTGCTGTATGCAAGCAAGGTAGAACCGTGCGAACCGCCGGCAGATGAAATGGTATATTTTAACTAAGTAAGCAAAACGCTGGCGAAAGCCGGCGTTTTGTGCATTTGGTCTGATACAGCTTCCGGCGGACAGCAGAGGTGCAGGATATCAGATTTTTTCCGCGGATTGGGGGTTTTATTATGAGAATGTATGATCTGATCAGGAAAAAGCGAGATGGGGAAAGATTAGCAAAAGAAGAAATTGACTGGATGATCCGAAGTTATACAAATGGGGAAATCCCAGATTATCAGATGTCAGCACTGATGATGGCGATTTATTTTCGAGGGATGAATGAACAGGAAACCTTAAATCTGACGCTTGCCATGGCGGACAGCGGAGAGCGGCTGGATCTTTCGGCAATCCATGGGATTAAAGTTGACAAGCATTCGACAGGAGGTGTTGGGGACAAGACATCGCTGGCACTTGTCCCGCTTGTAGCTTCCTGCGGAATTCCGGTAGCGAAAATGAGCGGCAGAGGCCTTGGGCATACCGGTGGCACGATCGACAAGCTGGAGAGCTTTTCCGGATTTTCAACGGCAATCCCGGTGGAAACGTTTATAAAGAATGTCAATACGATCGGCATTTCGATCATGGGACAGACGGCAGATCTGGCTCCGGCTGACAAAAAACTCTATGCCCTGCGGGATGTGACGGCGACCGTGGACAATCTTTCACTGATCGCCAGCTCGATCATGAGCAAGAAACTGGCTGCCGGTGCCGATGCGATCGTTCTGGATGTCAAGACCGGAAGCGGAGCTTTTATGAAAAGAGAAGAAGATGCGTTTGCTCTGGCAGAAGAGATGGTGACGATCGGCAAAAATGCAGGGCGTCAGATGCATGCACTGATCACCGATATGGATCAGCCGCTTGGTTATGCAATCGGAAATGCTCTGGAAGTAAAGGAAGCGATCGCAACTTTGAACGGCAGCGGTCCGGAAGATTTCACGGAGCTGGTTCTGGCACTCGGAAGCCGGATGCTGATCGCCGGCAAAAAGGCAGAGGATGTCGCTTCCGCAGAAAAAATGCTGCGGCAGTCCATCCAGAATGGAGATGCACTTAGAAAACTGGAAGCATTTGTCAAAGCACAGGGCGGCACAGGAGAAGAAGTTTCTCATCCGGAGAAACTGCCTGCAGCCTCTATGCAGATTGCAGTACCATCGCCGCAGAGCGGCTATATTTCTCATATCCAGTGTGATGAAATCGGAGTCTGCTCCCTGCTTCTTGGCGGCGGAAGAGAGACAAAAGACAGTGTGATCGACCTTTCGGTAGGACTGGAGCTGAAAAAGAAAGTCGGAGATTATGTCGAAAAAGGCGAGACACTGGCGGTTCTGCATGCAAATGATCAGGAAAAAGCCGGGCAGGCAGAAGAGAGATTCCTGCGTGCATACCGGTTTTCCGAGACGCAACCACCGAAACGTCCGATGATTTTCGGAGAAATTTAAAAGAATTTCAAATAATACCTATGAAACATACTGAAATTATGGTATAAAGAAAGCATGATGTAAAATTGAGTGTCTTACTCTGCAAAAAGCAATTTGTATAACTTTACCGCAGAGAAGCATTCCCCCGCTTCAACTGCACGGAGCACTAAGCGGTGGCAGGAGTGAAAATCTGCTCAGGAGTATCTTTATGACATCATTTGTTTAAAACAAAAGAATAAATAATATGAGGAGAACAAGTATGGAACAGCTGATTCAGGAATGGAGAGCATCTCTTCCCAAATTCAGGGAGATGACAGAAAAATTTTATGCGAAAGAAGTAAGCGTGAAAGAATACAAAGGATTTTCCGGAGGATACGGAAGCTATGCCCAGAAAGGCGGCGAGGCAAGCATGCTGCGTCTGCGTATGCCGGGCGGAAGACTGACAAAAGAAAAACTGAAATTTATCGCAGAGATGGTAGAACAGTATCATGTGGACAAAGCACATTTTACGACTTGCCAGGCAGTGCAGCTGCATGATCTGGACAAAGACAGTGTCTGTGACATCATGGAAAAAGCAGTGGATGTCGGTATCATCACAAAAGGCGGCGGCGGAGATTTCCCGCGAAATGTGATGTGCTCTCCGCTTTCCGGCGTAGAAATGGGAGAATATTTTGACGTACTGCCGTATGCAGAGGCTGTGTCTGATTATCTTCTGAAAAACGCAGATAAAGTGACCATGCCGCGAAAACTGAAAGTCGGATTTTCCAATTCTCCGGTCAATGTGACACATGCGACCTTCCGTGATCTTGGATTTGTAGCAGCAGAAGACGGAACATTTACCGTATATAGTGCGGGCGGACTGGGCAACAATCCACGCATGGGTGTGAAAGTGGCAGAAAACGTAGAGCCGTCACAGATCCTGTATTATGTGCAGGCGATGGTCAATACCTTCCTGGCATACGGAAACTATGAGAACCGCGGAAAAGCCAGAACACGTTATATGCAGGAAAAACTGGGAAGCGAAGGCTATGTGAAGGCATTTCTGGAGAAACTCGAAGAAGTAAAGAAAAATGAAAAACTGGATCTGAACCTTGCTGTTTCCGGTACAGAAAAAGCAGCCGACGGTGAACTTCAGACAGAAAACAAACGAATCGTGGCACAGAAACAGCCGGGACTGTATGCAGTAAAATATCATCCGATCGGCGGTGTGCCGAAAGTGTCAAAATTTGGCGAGATCTATGAAAGCATCAAAGATGTATCGGATGCAGAAATCCGTATTTCACCGGATGAGACAGTCTATATCATCAACCTGACGGCAAAAGAAGCAGAAAAAGTGCTTGCAGCTACGGATGACGGAGCAGAAACTTTATTCGAAAGTTCCGTATCCTGTATCGGAGCAACGATTTGCCAGGTTGGTGTGCGTGATTCCCAGGGACTTTTAAGAAGACTGGTTGAGACAGCAAAAGAATATGATTTTGCGTACGGTGTACTGCCGCAGATCCATATTTCCGGATGTACTTCATCCTGTGGGACACATCAGATCGGAAAGATCGGTTTCCACGGCGGAGTAAAGAGAATTGACGGTGTGACAGAGCCGGTATTTACGCTTCATGTGAACGGCTGTGACAGACAGGGTCAGGAGGCATTTGGTGAATCCTGGGGCATGATCAAAGAAAGCGATATCCCGGACTTTCTCATGGAAGTTGGAAAAACCGTTCAGCAGGAAAACACCGTGTTTGCCACATGGTATGAAAAGACACCGGAGAAATTAAAAGAGATTGCTGAAAAATATTTGATCCGGTAAAAGGTCTTTTCACTTCCATTGCTGCCTGCGAATTGCTCCATTACAAAGTAACTCTCACAATTCTGTAAATTTTTCCTGCTTTTCAGAAAAAAACTAGCCGTTTGGATAGTGTACAAAACACGGAAAAATTGCTATACTTTTTCTTGGAAAGAGGAACTTATAAACATAAAACGTAGTAAAACAACAGAGAAAGCGGGGTGTTGCATTGGCAGAAAACAGCATGTGGGAAGAGATGATGCAAGGGGAGAAAATCTGCTATGTAAAACCCCGCCGTGCAATCAGGCGGCTGAAAGCGGCAGATGAAGAGAATATAACAGCGTATATTTATGGGGTCAGCGGTTGCGGCAAAACGGAACTGGTCATGCGATATCTGAAGAACCGGAAATATACGCTGTTTAACGCTGGTTTGGTAACAGTGGAGGAACTGCGTGAGATCAAGGTTTCCAAGCAGCGGAAAACCGTGGTGATCAACAGTCTGCACGATATGGCGATGCAGAATGATACTGAGGAGATCCGGGAAGCGATCATCGAACTTGTGGAGCGTGAGGATGTGTGGCTGATCTTGAGCGGACGCTGTGCGGTACCGCCGTGGCTGACGGCTGTGCGGTATCGTGAAGTCTTCTATGTGATCGGTGAGCAGGAGCTGCTGTTTGATGAAGATCAGGCAGATCAGTATATTGCCATGACCGGGATGATCTTCAGTGAAGAACAGCTGGCAAAAGAAAAAGCATACTGCGTTGGTATGCCGATCGGCTGGAGCATCACAAATAGTGTCTATTGGCAGATGCGTATAGGGCAGGATGAAAAGGATGTCACGAAACCGTTTTCAGATGAAGAATACCGGACGATGGTGGGAGAGGCACTGAGCCAGATGTGGGATTATCTGGAATATCATGTCTATGACCGCTGGGAAATATCAATACAGGAATTTCTGATGGAAGTTGCAATTGTGGAAGATTTTACCGTATATATGGCGGAGATGATCACCGGACGCAATGATGTAGAATCGCTTCTTGGAAGGATTCAGTGGATCGGTAATTTCATGGATATTGTCCGAAACGGAAGTGAAACGGTCTACAAACTCAGAAATCAAATGCGGATCAGCATGATCCGGAGGCTGAGGCGAAAATACACAAAAGAGCAGATCCGTAAGCTTTACGAAAATGCAGGACTTTATTACCAGATCAGTAAGCAGCCGTTAAAGGCTCTTTCCATGTATCAACAGGTGAATGACACGGAAAGAATCGCATCGGTGCTGATCGATAATGTGCGGATAGCACCAAACAATGCTTATTATTATGAACTGAAACCGTACTATCTTAAACTGCCGGAAGAAAAAATATGCAAAAGCCCGGAACTGATGTGTGGTATGAGTATGCTGCAGTCGCTGCTTTTAAATACCGAAGAGAGCGAACGCTGGTACCGGGAGCTTCAAAAATATGCAAAAGAACATACCGGAAGTGAACGGCGTTCAGCAAAAGGAAAGATCCTGTATCTGGATATCGGACTTCCGCACCGTGGCAGTGACCATATGGTAGAAATCCTGAAAAATGCATATTTGCTTCTTTTGGATAAAGAAGTAAAAATACAGGAGTTTTCCGTTACCAGCAACCAGGCATCTCAGATGAACGGCGGCAAGGATTTCTGTGAGTGGAGCAAGCGTGACCGCGAGCTTGCAGGAAGCATTGGCAAGATTGTGGAATTTGTACTTGGAAAATATGGTAAGGGGCTTGTAAATCTGGCACTTGCAGAAAGCTTTTTTGAAAAGGGCGGAGATAATTATGAAGTTGCGATGCTTGCAAATAAGGGAAGAATGCAGGCGGAGGCAGGAGGCAAGATCGAGCAGTGTTTTGTCGGAGACGGCATGCTTGCCTGGCTTCATATTATTACTGGAAAAGTAAAAGAAGCGGAGGAGCTTCTGACCAGATTCAAGGGTAAAGCACAGCAGGAAAATGCAGAAAGAATTCTGCCGAATATCGATACCTTTCTCGTTCGCTGTGCATTATATGATGCGGACAAAGCAGCGATTGCAAAATGGCTTGCCCAGGCACCGGATGAAGAACTGATATTCTCTATTTATGATCGTTTTCATTATATTACGAAAGTGCGTGTGTATCTGCAGAATGGCAGAAACGAGCAGGCTTATCATCTGCTTTTGAAATGTGCCTATTATGCAAAAGTGATGCAGCGTACCTACATTGATATAGAAGTGAAACTGCTTCTTGCGATCACGCAGTACCGCATGGGTGAGAAAAAATGGGATGAAACACTTGGCGAGGCACTGACAAAAGCAGAAGAATATCATTTTGTACGGATCATCACAAGAGAAGGTGCGGCTATCCGGCCTCTGCTTCAGGCGACCTCCTGGAAGCCGTCGGAAGTGGAGAAAAATCCGGCACAGACAAGGAAAAATAAACAATTCTGGGCAAAGGTTCAGGACGAGACAGAAAAAATGGCACGATTCTATCCGGCGTATTTAAAAGTGGGTGTGGAAGAAGTCACATTGAGTGATACAATGCTTCGAATCCTGAAACTGCAGGCAGATGGAATGTCAAAAGAAAAAATTGCGGCAGAGCTGAATATGACAACCGCTAATGTAAAATATCATACACAGCAGATCTACAAAAGACTCGGTGTTTCCAATAAGGCAGGAGCCGTGATGGAAGCGGGCAAACGAGGACTGATCTGAAAATGCAAAGAAAAGAAACCACAGCACTTGCTGACTGAATCGGTCGGTGGTGCGTGGTTTTTTTTATTACAAATTGAACGAATATGAATGAAAATGAACGTTTGTGAAAACTATACAAAAACAGAAAGGAAAATTTGTGAATTAGTATGATTGAAATTGAACGAATATGATTGTATAATACAATCATGAAACAGAGAGGCACACCAAAGTGCAAAAGAAAGAGGTAAGGCATATGATTTATACGGTAACATTTAATCCTTGTCTGGATTATATCGTAGGTGTGGAAGATTTTCAACTGGGAATGACAAACCGCACCTGTTCAGAGCAGATGTTTGCCGGTGGAAAGGGGATCAACGTCTCTATCGTTCTGAAAAATCTCGGCATTGAGAGTACGGCACTTGGATTTATCGCCGGTTTCACCGGAGAGGAGATCCGCAGAAAAGTCGAGAAGATGGGCATTACATCCGAATTTATCCAGCTTGAGAATGGATTTTCCCGGATCAACATCAAACTCAAATCCATCGATGGAACGGAGATCAACGGCACAGGACCTTCGATCGGAAGTGAAGAACTTGAAAGATTGCTTAAGAAACTGGATACACTGAAAAAGGGAGATGTGCTGATCCTTGCAGGCAGCATCCCGGCAAGTCTTCCGGATTCTATTTACAGTGACATTATGGAACGTCTGGAAGAAAAAGAGGTCATGATCGTGGTGGATGCGACAAAAGACCTTCTGGTCAATGTACTGAAATACCATCCGTTCCTCATCAAACCAAACAATCATGAACTGGGCGATATCTTTGGAGTGGAGATCAGAGAGCGTGACCAGGTAGCACCATATGCGAAGAAGTTACAGGAGATGGGAGCAAGAAATGTTCTGGTTTCCATGGCAGGCAAAGGTGCAGTGCTTCTTGCTGAGGATGGCAGCGTATATGAAAGCCCGGCACCGAAAGGTAAACTGATCAATGCGGTTGGAGCCGGAGATTCCATGGTGGCTGGTTTTACTGCAGGTTATATGCAGAAAGGCAGCTATGAACATGCATTCAAAATGGGCGTTTCCACCGGAAGTGCCAGTGCATTTTCTGAGAATTTTGCCACAAAAGAAGAAGTAGAAGCGATTTATAAAACATTGTAAAGATGCCAGGGTCAAAAGCCTGAAACTACGATGTCGAAGTGAGGAACAATTCGTATGGCGTTTTTAAATTAGCTTCTTGTAGAAAATCTATCACAAAAAAGAAATGTAAGAAAGGAGAACTTATGAGGATCACAGAACTGCTGGATAAGCGAAGCATCAGGATCGACGGTGCTCCAAAATCCAAGAACGAAGCTCTCGACCAGATGGTCGAACTGATGGCAAAGAGTGGAAAAATCAATGACCTGGAAGCTTATCGCCAGGAAGTATACCGCCGTGAAGAGGAAGGAACGACAGGTGTCGGAGAGGGGATTGCGATCCCTCACGGAAAAGGTGCATTTGTAGATAAGCCGGGACTGGCAGCGATGGTTGTAAAGGACGGTGTAGATTACGATTCTCTTGATGGAGAGCCGGTACATCTGATCTTTCTGATTGCAGCACCGAATACCAAAGACAACGTACATCTGGACGTACTGAGCAAACTTTCCGTACTTCTGATGGATGAGGATTTTTCCAGAGCACTGCAGAATGCAAAAAGCCCGGAAGAATTTATGAAGATCGTCGATGAAGCAGATCAGGAAGCACCGGATCTGGATGAAAAACTGAAAGCAGACGAAGCGACCTCGGAAGATCAGTTCCGTATTCTGGCTGTCACAGCATGCCCGACCGGTATCGCACATACTTACATGGCAGCGGAAGGTCTGGAAAAGGCTGCAAAAGCGAAAGGATGTTTCATTAAAGTAGAGACAAGAGGTTCTGGCGGAGCGAAAAATGTGCTGACTGCGGAAGAGATCAAAAATGCAGACTGCATCATCGTGGCAGCAGACACAAAAGTTCCGATGGATCGATTCAATGGTAAAAAGCTGATCGAAGTTCAGGTTTCTGACGGTATCAGCAAAGCGGATAAACTGATAGAGCAGGCAATGTCCGGAAATGTACCGGTTTATACTGCATCGGAAAATGCAGAAGTTTCCGAGAAAAAAGCAGGAGGCTCCAAAGGCCATCAGATTTATATGCAGTTGATGAATGGTGTTTCACACATGCTGCCATTCGTCGTAGGCGGCGGTATTTTGATCGCTCTTGCATTCCTGATCGATGGACTTTGTGTAGATATGACATCATTGACAACAGAAGCACGACAGAGTTTCGGTTCGATCACACCGGTGGCAGCAACACTGAAATCCATAGGAGATCTTGCATTTGGATTTATGCTTCCGGTTCTGGCAGGATTTATTGCTATGAGCATTGCAGACAGACCTGGTCTGGCAGTCGGATTTGTGGGTGGTGCAATTGCAGCAAACGGCAAGTCTGGTTTCCTCGGTGCATTAGTAGCAGGTTTTCTGGCAGGCTATCTTATCCTTCTCTTAAAAAAATTGTTCGAAAAACTTCCGGAAGCACTGGAAAAAATTGCCCCAGTCCTTCTCTATCCGGTATTCGGCATTCTGATCGTGGGACTTGTTATGACGTTTGTCGTAGAGCCTCCAATCGGAGCATTGAACACGGCACTGAACACAGCTCTTACAAACATGAGTGGTTCCAGTAAGGTTCTTCTTGGCATCATCGTAGCAGGTATGATGGCAGTTGACATGGGTGGTCCGTTCAATAAAGCGGCCTATGTATTTGGAACGGCATCCATCGCAGCAGGAAATTACGGAATCATGGCAGCAGTTATGATCGGCGGTATGGTTCCTCCGTGTGCGATCGCTCTGGCATCTCTTCTGTTTAAAGATAAATTTACAAAAACAGAAAGAGAATCCGCTCCGACAAACTTTATCATGGGACTTGCATTTATCACAGAAGGTGCGATTCCGTTTGCAGCATCCGATCCGCTGCATGTTATCCCGGCATGCGTGATAGGTTCCGGACTTGCAGGAGCACTTTCCATGGCATTCAACTGTACGCTGATGGCACCGCACGGTGGAATCTTCGTGTTCCCTGTAGTCGGCAATCCGCTGATGTACCTGGCTGCACTGGCAGTAGGAACCGTAGTCGGAGCACTGATGCTCGGTGTGCTTAAGAAAAAAATAGCCGAGTAAACCCAAACTTCATCATAAAACTTTTCCTCAGAAAAACCGCAGTGACTTTAAAGTTGTAAAGCACTGCGGTTTTGCTTTACTTTCTTATCTGCTATGAGCTATAATAAAAGGCGTCAAGGGATGTAACTATATGATTTTTTTGCAGCATGAAAAGGGGTGGGATAATATGCTTACTAAAACACGACAGAAAGAGATCTTGAAACTTCTGGAAAACAGAGGCAGCGTGACACTTCAGGAGTTAAAAGATCATTTAAATACTTCAGAATCTACGATCCGTCGAGATCTGAATACGTTGGATGCACAGGGGAAGCTGGTCAAGGTTTTCGGCGGAGCGGTTGCAGCTGACAACATGAGCATACGCGATGAGCAGGTGTCACGAAGAGAAGAAAAGAATTTAGAAGAAAAAAGACTGATTGCACGTTATGCAGCATCACTGATACAGGATGATGATTTTGTATATCTTGATGCCGGAACGACAACCGGATGTATGCTCGATTATATTTCCGATACGACAACGGCAGTTTTTGTGACGAATGCACCGTCACATGCACAGAAACTGGCACGCAAAGGAATGGAAGTCATCCTGATCGGCGGCAGACTCAAACAGTCTACCGAGGCAGTTGTCGGAGAAGAGGCATGCAGACAGATCGAGAAATTTAATTTCAGCCTCGGTTTCCTGGGCAGCAACGGCGTTTCCGAACGCTCCGGATTTTCGACACCGGATCAGGACGAAGCGATGGTCAAAAAAAGAGCAATCGAACGCATCCACCGGTGCTTTGTTCTCTGTGATCACACGAAATTTTACAAAGTCAGCCCGATCAGCTTTGCAAAATTAGAAGATGCCGTTGTGCTGACAGATTCTGCACCGCAGGGCAATTTCCAGGAGATGCCGAACATCGTGGAAATTTCCGAAGATGAGTAGATAGAAATACCAAAAACGGCAAAACTGTAAAAAGTGAAAAGGATGCCGGGAGTGCCTTGAAACAGAGCAATCAGCAGGCATCAAATGAAAAGTGGAAAATAAAGGAGGAAGAAAACATGGGATGGTTGATATTGATCGTACTTCTTTTGATTGTGCTGATACTTTTGCTTTCCTGCGTGAAGATTGTGCCGCAGGCAACCGCAATGGTTGTGGAACGTCTGGGCGGATATCGTGCGACCTGGTCGGTCGGACTTCATGTGAAAGCACCGTTTATTGACCGTGTTGCAAAGAAAGTCATTTTAAAAGAGCAGGTGGTAGATTTTGCACCGCAGCCGGTTATCACAAAGGATAACGTAACAATGCGGATCGATACGGTTGTATTTTTCCAGATCACAGATCCGAAGCTGTTTGCATACGGCGTGGAGAATCCGATCATGGCAATCGAAAATCTGACTGCAACGACACTGCGAAATATCATCGGTGATCTGGAGCTGGATCAGACCCTGACATCCAGAGAGACGATCAACACGAAAATGCGTGCGTCGCTTGATATTGCCACAGATCCATGGGGCATTAAAGTCAACCGTGTGGAGCTAAAAAACATCATTCCGCCGGCTGCAATTCAGGATGCGATGGAGAAGCAGATGAAAGCAGAGCGTGAGCGAAGAGAAGCGATCCTGCGTGCAGAAGGTGAGAAAAAATCTACCGTGCTTGTGGCAGAAGGCAAAAAGGAATCTGCAATCCTGGATGCAGAGGCAGAAAAAACCGCAGCAATCCTGCGAGCAGAAGCACAGAAGGAAAAGATGATCCGCGAAGCCGAAGGTCAGGCAGAAGCGATCCTGAAGGTTCAGAAAGCAAATGCGGACGGTCTGCGTTTCTTAAAAGATGCAGGAGCAGATGAAACCGTTCTGGCACTGAAGAGCTTTGAAGCACTGACAAAAGTGGCAGACGGCAAAGCAACCAAGATCATCATACCATCGGAACTGCAGAATGTTGCCGGCACATTGACAGCACTTGCAGAGACTGCAAAAACCGAGAAAAAAGAAACAGCAGATCCGGTTTAAAAGAAAGTATAGGCCATTTTTGAATTTATGAAAAATGAAATGGTTTGAAAACGAATATGGAGGATAAAAAAATGGATTTAAAAGGACGCAATTTTCTGACTTTAAAAGATTTCACGGCAGAGGAAATCGTTTATCTGATTGATCTGGCAGCAGAGCTGAAAGAGAAAAAGAAAAAAGGTATCCCGGTTGATACGTTAAGAGGAAAAAATGTGGCTCTGATTTTTGAGAAAACCAGTACCAGGACACGTTGTGCATTTGAAGTGGCAGCACATGACCTTGGCATGGGGACAACGTATCTGGATCCTTCAGGATCTCAGATCGGCAAAAAAGAGAGCATCCGTGACACGGCACGCGTACTGGGCAGAATGTTTGAAGGTATCGAGTATCGTGGATTTGGACAGGAAATTGTGGAAGAACTGGCAAAATATGCAGGGGTTCCGGTATGGAACGGCCTGACGAACGAATACCACCCGACACAGATGCTTGCTGATATGCTGACGATCCGTGAACACCTCGGACATCTGAAAGGCGTGAAACTGGTATACATGGGCGATGCACGTTACAACATGGGTAATTCTCTGATGATCGCATGTGCAAAACTCGGTATGCATTTCGTAGCATGTGCACCGGAAAAATATTTTCCGAACGCAGCACTGGTTGAGGAATGCCAGGACTATGCAAAAGAGAGCGGCGGAAGCATCACACTGACCGAAGATGTCAAGGCCGGAACCAAAGATGCAGACGTTATCTACACCGATGTATGGGTTTCCATGGGTGAGCCGGATGAAGTCTGGGAAGAGCGTATCCGCGAATTAACTCCATATAAAGTAACAAAAGAAGTGATGGAAAACGCAGGAGAGAAAGCTATTTTCCTGCATTGCCTGCCGGCATTTCATGACTGGGAGACAAAGATCGGAAAAGAAATGGGCGAACGTTTCAACCTCAAAGAAATGGAAGTTACCGATGAAGTATTTGAGTCTGAACAGTCCGTTGTATTTGACGAGGCGGAAAACAGAATGCACACCATAAAAGCAGTTATGGCGGCAACACTTGGAGCATAAAATTTTATGTCAAGAAAAGAAGAAAAATGGATCAAACGGCTGGAGATCTTAGGAGCCTCCGCCGCTGTGATCGTGATCGTATCCGCAGTCGGGACCTTTTTGCTGGATAGTATTACCATGCAGCTGATGGCACTGGCTGTCGGATGCGGAAGCATAGTCAATGTGGTACTTATGGTGCTTTGTTATTATAAAAAGAAGACCGTACCGAGCATTATTTTTATGATTTTTGCACTGCTTCTCATAGCAACTTTTATTATGCAGATCATGGCTATGTAAAAATGCCAGGGTAGACATAAAAGTGGAGCGTAAGCTTCACGATATGCGAATAGTGGAGTGTTATGTGCCAATGGCACATGTTTAACACTGACCGAAGCGGATCGTAGAAAGAATTGTGAGAGTACGAAGTACGGAACAATTCGTATGGCATTTCAGTGTAACTGTGGAAATACAAAGCAGTTTTAAACAGAGGTAAAAGAACATGAAAAGTAAAATACTGAATCGTCTGCGTGGTGCAGAAGAATTTGTTTCCGGACAGCAGCTCTGTGAAGAGTTCGGCGTATCCAGAACGGCAGTATGGAAAGCAATCAATCAGCTTAAAGAAGAAGGCTATGAGATCGAGGCGGTACACAATAAGGGGTATCGCCTTTTAGGATGTCCGGATATTATTTCTGCGGAAGAAGTAAAAAGCAGACTTCACACGGACTGGGCGGGCTGTGAAGTGAGATATTTTGATACACTTGATTCCACCAATATCTGTGCCAAAAGAATGGCAGAAGAAGGAGCACCGAACGGAACGCTGGTGATCGCAGATGAACAGACAGCAGGCCGTGGAAGATGTGGGAGAGCCTGGAAGACGCCAAAAGGCACGGCGATCGCCATGACACTTCTGATGCGTCCGAATCTCCGACCGGAAAAAGCAAGTATGCTGACTCTGGTGATGGGTATGGCAGTAACAAGGGCAGTCAACGAACTTTACAGTCTGAACTGCCAGATCAAGTGGCCAAATGATGTGGTCTGGGAAGGAAAAAAAATCTGCGGTATTCTGGTAGAAATGAGTGCTGAAATGAATGCGATCCATTACCTGGTTATCGGATGCGGTATCAACGCAAATATGACAGAGTTCCCGGAAGAACTGAAAGAAAAGGCCATTTCCCTGCGAATGATCACCGGGGCTGAAGTGGATCGTGCACAGATCATACAGCGGTCTTTGGAATGGCTGGAAAAATATTATCAAAAATTTGAAGAGACGAGCGATATGTCCGGACTGATGGAAGAATATAATCAGATGCTGGTGAACAGAGGAAGTGAAGTCTGCGTGCTTGACCCGTGCGGCGAATACCGCGGAAGAGCACTTGGCATTAACGATGCCGGAGAACTGTTGGTGGAAAAAGAAGATGGAACGACAGAAAATGTCTACGCCGGAGAAGTGTCCGTACGTGGTGTGTATGGATACGTGTGAATTACTTTGCAGCGGGCAATTTGTTGGTATCAACAGTAAGAATGCCAGAGGCATTCTTAAACATCGCATGAAACAGAAAGAAGAAAGGAACAACGTCATGAAAAAAGCAAACGAGACAGTCGTTCTGTGCGGAGCGAGTGCCTACGAAGAAAAATATTATCTGAATCCGCAGTTCTCCAAACTGCCGGAGCACATCCGTCAGGAACTGCAGATCATGTGTGTACTGTATACACAGAAAGTAGGCGGAATCCTGATGCTGGAATTTACGCCGGAAGGTCATCTGGAATTTAAGACCGAAGCGAAAGAAAACGACTTCTTCTATGACGAGATCGGAAGCGTACTGGAGATCAAAAAACTTCAGAATGAGAAACGAGAACTGATGGAAGCACTGGAAATGTTTTATCGCGTAGTATTTTTGGGTGAGGAATTCGATTACGATGAAGCTTAAGATAGGAAATGTGGAGATTGCAAATCCGTGTGTGCTGGCACCGATGGCGGGCGTTACGGACCTGCCGTTCCGACTGCTGTGCAAAGAACAGGGAGTCGGGCTTCTGAGTATGGAAATGGTCAGTGCGAAAGCGATTTCCTTTCATAATAAAAATACGCTGGATTTGATGCAGATCGCAGAGGGAGAAAATCCGATCGCTCTGCAGATCTTCGGTTCCGATCCGGAGATCATGGCACAGTCCGCCGCCGAGATTGAAGAGCGGCCGTTTGATATTCTCGATATCAATATGGGCTGTCCGGTGCCGAAAGTAGTCAATAACGGCGAAGGTTCCGCACTGATGAAGAATCCAAAACTGGCGGGAGAGATCGTGGAGAGGGTTTCCAGGGCAGTAAAAAAGCCGGTGACGGTAAAGATCCGCAAAGGATTTCAGGAGTCCAGTGTCAATGCCGTAGAGATGGCAAAGATTCTTGAGGCATCCGGGGCAGCAGCGATCGCCGTACATGGAAGAACGAGAGAACAGTATTATTCCGGAGAAGCAGACTGGAACATCATCCGCCAGGTCAAAGAGGCCGTTTCCATTCCGGTGATCGGAAACGGGGATATCACCTGTGCAAAAGATGCTGCGAACATGATCGAACAGACCGGATGTGATGGCGTGATGATCGGAAGAGCCTCCCGCGGAAATCCATGGATTTTCCGTCAGGTGAGCAAATATCTGGAAAATGGAAAAATCATTGAGCCGCCGACGATTACAGAAGTCAAAAAAATGATGCTGCGTCATGCAAGACTGCAGTTGCAGTACCGTGGAGAATACACCGGAATCCGTGAGATGCGAAAACATGTTGCATGGTACACCGCAGGATTTCCGCATTCGGCAAAACTGAGGAAAAGAGTGAATGAAGTCGAATCCATGGAAGCCCTGGAAGAACTTCTGCAAAGCTGGGAGTGAGATAAACGCTTTGCAGTTTGTCTTGAAAACAGTTCAACCCGGAAGCTTAAACGGACGACAATATTTTTCGTAAGGCTGAACTGTTGTAAAAAACGCAGAAAACAAGGGCAGATTGCTTGACAAGGCACAAAACGCAAGGTATAATTTTTGATTACAAGATAGCTGCAAAAAGTGGCTATCTTGTTTCACGAATGTATATTATGATATTGGGGTCAAAAGGTCTTTTGCCCCCAACAAGATGCCTGCGAATTGCTCCGTTACAAAGTAACTCTCGCAATTCTATAAACATTCGGAATCCGCATATTTACTGCGTAAATAGCTACTTCCTCATGTTTAGCGGGTCCCAAGTTCAAATGTCTTATCTTGCAAGCAAGAACGACATTTTGACCTTTTGACCCTGGCATCATAGAATTCCCAAAATTATTTGTTAAAAAGTGCAGGAAAATCTTTCGCTGCACTTAAAGTTATGCTGCTAAGAGCGGCATCAGGAGGTAAAGATGGAAGAAAAGAAGAACTTACTGACTTATGCAGGTTTAAAAGCTCTTGAAGATGAGCTGCACGATCTGAAGGTAAACAGACGTAAAGAAGTTGCCGGTAAGATCAAAGAAGCAAGAGAACAGGGCGACCTTTCAGAGAATGCAGAATACGATGCAGCAAAAGATGAGCAGAGAGATATCGAAGCACGTATCGAAGAAATCGAAAAAATTCTGAAAAATGCGGAAGTAGTTGTAGAAGATGAAGTAGATCTGGACAAGATCAGCGTTGGATGCAGCGTCAAGATTTACGATGAAGAATATGAAGAAGAAATGGAATACAAAATTGTGGGATCTTCCGAGGCAAACAGCCTGAAAGGAAAGATTTCAAATGAATCACCGGTAGGTCATGCACTGCTGGGACATAAAGTAGGCGATGAAGTAACTGTAGAGACTCAGGCAGGAGAAATCCATTATAAAGTACTGAGCATCCACAGATCTAATTAAGGAGTGACAACAGTGGGAGAACAGAAGAATCAAAAGACACAGGACGTAAATCAGCTGCTGAAAATCCGCCGCGATAAGCTTGCAGAACTGCAGGCAGACGGAAAAGACCCGTTTCAGATCACAAAATTTGATGTGACACATCACAGCCAGGAAGTCAAAGATCAGTTTGAGAATCTGGAAGGAAAGAGTGTAGTGCTCGCAGGACGTATGATGTCCAAGCGAGTAATGGGAAAAGCATCTTTCTGCAATATCCAGGATCTGCAGGGCAATATCCAGTCTTATGTGGCAAGAGACAGCATCGGTGAGGAAGAATACAAAGCTTTCAAAAAAATGGACATTGGAGATATCGTAGGTCTGGAAGGTGAAGTATTTAAAACAAAGACCGGCGAAATTTCCATTCATGCATCCAAGGTAACTCTGCTTTCCAAGAGTCTTCAGATTCTTCCGGAAAAATTTCATGGTCTGACCAATACCGACATCCGTTATCGTCAGCGTTATGTCGATCTGATCATGAACGCAGACGTAAAAGACACCTTTATCAAACGTTCCAGGATCATCAGTGCAGTACGTCAGTATCTGAACGGACAGGGATTCCTGGAAGTTGAAACACCGATGCTGGTATCCAATGCTGGCGGTGCAGCAGCAAGACCGTTCGAAACACATTTCAATGCACTGAACGAAGACCTGAAGCTGCGTATTTCCCTGGAACTGTATCTGAAGAGACTGATCGTCGGAGGCATGGAGCGTGTTTACGAGATCGGCCGTGTATTCCGTAACGAGGGACTGGATACACGTCATAATCCAGAGTTTACACTGATGGAGCTTTATCAGGCATACACCGATTACCACGGCATGATGGATCTGACTGAGAATATGTATCGCTATGTTGCACAGACTGTTCTTGGCACAACCACCATTTCCTACAACGGTATCGAGATGGATCTGGGCAAACCGTTTGAACGTATCACAATGGTAGATGCTGTTAAGAAATATTCCGGTGTAGACTGGAACGAAATCAAAGACCTTGAAGCTGCCCGTGCAGCCGCAAGAGAACATCACATCGAATATGAAGAACGTCACAAAAAAGGCGATATCCTGAACCTGTTCTTTGAAGAATTTGTAGAAGAACATCTGATTCAGCCGACGTTCGTTATGGATCATCCGGTTGAGATTTCACCGCTGACCAAGAAAAAACCGGAAAATCCGGAATATGTAGAACGTTTTGAATTCTTCATGAACGGCTGGGAAATGGCAAATGCTTACTCCGAGCTGAATGACCCGATCGACCAGAGAGCACGTTTCGCAGCTCAGGAAGAACTGTTCGCACAGGGCGATGAAGAAGCAAACCACACCGACGAAGATTTCCTGAATGCACTGGAGATTGGTATGCCGCCTACAGGAGGTATCGGATTCGGTATCGACCGTATGTGTATGCTGCTGACCGATTCCGCTGCAATCCGTGACGTTCTGCTGTTCCCGACGATGAAGTCACTGGACGCTGACAAGAAGGCAAATAAGACTTCCGAAGCAGCTCCTGCAGCGGCAGAAAAAGTTGCTGAGAAGGTTGATTTCTCCAACGTAAAGATCGAGCCAATCTTTGAAGAAATGATTGATTTCGATACCTTTGCAAAGGCTGATTACCGTGCAGTAAAGATTCTGGAATGTGAAGCAGTACCGAAGAGTAAGAAGCTTTTAAAGTTCACTCTGGATGACGGAACAGACCGGAAACGCACGATTTTAAGCGGTATTCACGAGTTTTACGAGCCAGAAGATCTGATTGGCAAGACAGCGATTGCAATCGTAAATCTGCCGCCGAGAAAGATGATGGGCATTGATTCCGAGGGTATGCTGATTTCAGCAGTACACGAGGAAGACGGGCATGAGGGATTAAATCTTCTCATGGTTAATGACCGGATCCCGGCAGGTGCGAAGCTGTACTAAGAATGGATTGAAAGTTATAAAATTGTAGGTTAGATGTTGTGTACTACAACAGAGGTACAACAAATTTTTGTTGTATAATACGTGATAACACTTGGTATTACGTTTGTTGTATTATGGAAAGTAAATAAGAGATTTTGTATAAAGGACATTTTTCTAAAAGAGATTTTGGAAAGATGTCCTTTTTTGCGTGCTGCAATAAGCGGCTAACAGTGTTTGAGTTAATGTCAAAATATTATTATTGGAGGAAAACGAAAATGAAAAACAGTACAGCGTTAGGAGCAAAAGAAAAAACAACTCACACAATAACTTTCAAAAGCAAACAACACGAAAATTTTTATCAGGAATATTTATCAAAAGACAGATATCAAGATGTATATTACAAAGCATTGGTATATTGTCTCGGAATTAGTGAGGACACGAGAAATCATGTGGATAACATTTATGATTTCAAAACAGGAAATATTAAGACAGAATGTCTGAAGGAAGGATGGCAAACTAGTGGTAGTTTAAAAATTATCCGTATGGCATTTAACCTTTATTGCAATGGAACTCCAAGTGTTTTTGACATTGATGATGCGGATGGACAGTTGCAGGAATGTGGATGCTATACAGTAGAAGACTTATTTTGCTGTGGTTATGCCAGATATTTTTGGGAGGCAATTAAAATCCGGTATCCGGAATATTGCTTTTACCAGGACTGGGAGGATTTCTTATGTTAAAAATCAGATTGCAGGGAACCACCAATGATATTAAGTGGTTCCAGAAAATCCTGCAGAGGGATAAAAGAATCAATGTACTGGAAATGTCAGAAAAGTACGCAAATAAAGGAACAAAAAAATATTTTCGTGTGTATGCAGAAATTGATAAGGCTGTCAGGCCGGAACAGTAAACGGAGGAGAAAGTTATGTGTAGAGTGATTGCAGTCGCAAACCAGAAAGGCGGCGTTTCAAAAACAACAACCAGTATCAATTTAGGAGTAGCTCTGGTTCGATTAGGAAAAAGAGTGGCGCTTGTGGACGCAGATCCGCAGGGGCATTTAACTTTGGGATTAGGATTCCCAAAAAAGATCCGGGTATCCTTGAAGAATATGATGGAAAATATCATCATGGGTATGGAGTTTGACCCGATGGAAGCTGTTTTAAGGCATAAAGAGGGAATTGATGTCATTCCATCGAATAAGATGCTGACAGGTACGGATCTGTCACTGATTACAGTAGAAAACCGGGAAAAAGTTTTGAAAGAATATCTGGAACTTCTGGAAGATAACTATGATTATATTATCATTGACTGTATGCCCTCTCTGGGAATGCTGACGATTAATGCGTTAAGTGCAGCGGACAGTGTTTTGATTCCGGTACAGCCTCAATATTATGCAGCGGATGGTTTAGTTGAGCTTTTGAGCGTAGTGAAAGGAATTAAACAGCGTTTCAATCCAGGATTGGAGATTGAGGGTATTCTGTTTACGATGGACAGCAGCCGCTATAATAATTCCAAACGGAATAAGCAGGCAGTGAAAATGGCTTATGGTAAAGAAATGCGTATTTTTGAGAAGTCCATTCCCAGATCAGAGGCAATCGCAGAGACTGCTTCTGAGGGGGTGAGCATCTTTGCTTATGACAGCAGGAGTAAAGGGGCAAAAAGCTATGCGGAGCTGGCAGAGGAGGTGCTGAACCATGCGTAAACCTCAGAAAGAGATTCAGCTTACTTCCTACAATGAACTGCTTGGGATTGATGATTCCGTCAATCCCGGCACAGACAGGATCGTGGAGATTCCTATATCAGACCTGCATCCGTTTAAAGGCCATCCCTTTAAAGTTCTGGATGATGAAAAAATGACGGAAACGGCAGAGAGTATCCGCAATTATGGTGTGTTAAATCCGGGGCTTGTCAGGCCGAGAGCAGAAGGTGGCTATGAAGTGGTTGCAGGACACAGGAGGAAACGTGGCTGTGAACTGGCGGGAAAGGATACAATGCCTGTTCTTATCCGTAATTATTCAGATGATGAAGCGGTCATCATCATGGTAGATTCCAACATCCAAAGGGAGAATATTCTGCCCAGTGAAAAGGCATTTGCTTATAAGATGAAATTGGAAGCCATGAAACATCAGGGAGCAAAAGGTACCGGAGATACTGCCGATCTGGTTGGAAAAGAAGCTGGAGACAGCGGAAGAAAGGTGCAGAGATATATCCGGCTGACAGAACTTTTACCGGAGCTTTTGGATATGGTAGACAATGGAAAGATAAAATTTATTCCGGCAGTCAGCCTTTCGTACCTGTCAAAAGAAGAACAGGCATGGGTACAAGCCTGTATTAAGGAAAAGAGTGTTTCCGTCAGCGGAGTGATGGCAGACGCCTTAAAAAAACACAGTGAGGATGGAAAGCTGACGGAACTGGCAGTGCAGTTGATTTTGTCTGAGGAAAAGAAAGATACAGGCAAGGTGACGCTTCCGGGAAATAAGATCAGCCGTTATTTTCCAAAAGAATACAGCAGACAGCAGATTGAGCAGGTTATTTTTGAATTGCTGGATAACTGGAAGAACAGCCATTAAACGGGAAGGAGGAAAAGCAAAATGGCAAAATATGATGTTACATTTGATTATTTTCACGGCTATGAATCGGAGCAGTTTGCTTTTTACCGTATCCCTAAAGTGCTGTTTACGGATGATTATTTTCGTAACCTGTCCAGTGATGCAAAGGTGCTTTACGGTCTGATGCTGGACCGGATGGCATTGTCTATGAAAAACAGATGGATTGATGAAGAAAACAGGGTATATATCATTTTTTCACTGGAACAGGTCATGATGTACATGAACTGTGGCAGGGATAAAGGCATGAAAACCCTTGCAGAGTTGGATACAAAAAAGGGAATCGGTCTGATTGAACGGGTGAAGCAGGGATTTGGAAAGCCGGATGTTATTTATGTGAAAAGCTTTGTGATGAAGGAGAAGCCGGAGCCTGTACCGGAACCGGAAGCGTTTGAAACAGAGGGAGAAGGTCTGTCTTCTGACGAGGTCGGAAATGTCGACTTGTCGAGGTCGGAAAAACCGACCTGCCGTGGTCGGAAAAACCGACCTGACGAGGTCGATAAAACCGACTTATCGAGGTCGGAAAAACCGACTTATCGTGGTCGGGAAAGCCGAAGTCCAGAGGTCGGAAAAATCGACCCTAATTATACTTATTATAATAATACTGATTTAAGTGATACTGATAGGAGTAATACCAATCTTATCAATCCATCAGAAAGACAGCCCGCAAAGCGGTCTGGGAGGATGGATGAGATGGATGTCATACACGCATACACAGCCATTGTGAAAGAGAACATTGAGTATGACACCCTGATCCAGTCTGCAAGGCTTGGCGAAAAGGAATACATAGACGAGATTGTGGAACTTCTGGTAGAAACCATCAGTGCGAAGCGTGATACTCTGAGCATTGGAGGTGCAGAGTACCCTTACCAGTTTGTGAAAAATAAACTGTTGAAAGTGGAAAGCTCACACATCCAGTATCTTTTGGAGTGCCTGCATGACAATACGACAAAGATACACAATGTGAGGGCCTACCTTCTTGCCTGTATTTTTAATGCACCCTCAACGATCAACAATTATTACCGGGCAGAGGTCAACCACGATATGTACGGAGGAGGAAATTTATGAGCAGGAGAGAATTTTTAAACAAAACAGTCATGCCGGTGGGAACGGTTCTGTTTCTTGCATTTTTGTTCCGTCCGCTGTGCATGGTGCAGGGGGAACTTGACTGGCGGCTTTTGATGCTGCTTGTGGGGATACCTTTTGGAATCCGGAAAATGTTTCTCTGGGTGGTTCCCAGTGGAATGGGAATCGGCGGAACTGTCGGGGTGGCAGCTTTCAACCTGATGGCCGGCGGAGTAATCGGCAGTGTGATTATGGTATGGCGGTTGCTGGTGGCTGTTTTCACGATGATAAAAGGAGTGGCTGTGGGAATCTGCCGGATTACCGGAATCGGCAGATAAGGAGTAGAAAATGGAGGATGGAATGGACAGAAAGCTATTGGAGCGTTTATTTTATGACGGTATCATGCCGAGAGAAAAATGCTGTCCTGAGAAAAAGGATTATCAAGATACCATGAAGCTGTGTGACACGGTGGAACAGGAATTTGCAGCATTGCTCTCCAAAGACGAAGCAAAGATGTTTCAGGATTATAAAGAATATGCGTCCAGTCTTACCACGATGGAAAATGCAGAGAGTTTTATGCAGGGGATGGCATTAGGCATCCGGTTAACTGCAGAAGCGTTTACCTTGGGAGACAGTAAAACAAAATAGTGAAAATGAGAAAGCAGCCGTGGAATAACAGGTTGCTTTTTCTCTGTCCATTTTTCAAGAAAGGAACGGGTAAAATGGAGCTGTTGATTTTAATTATTTCCATACTGGCATTTCTTTTGGAACTGTTCGTATTCTGGAGCTGCATGATGGCAGGCAGGGCTTTGGATGAAGAAATGAAATGCTATGAATACGAAAAAGAAAAGAAGCATAAGAAAAAACTTCCCGACAAGTTGGCGGGAAGCGGAAAAAGAAAGAAGCATATTTTTTGAGGAAGGAGGCAGGATTGGTGGAGATCGCAGAGAAACTCCGGTATTTTCGCAGCCAGAGGGGATTGTCACAGGAACAGCTTGCGGAGCGGGCGGGGATTCATGTTAATACCATACGGAAATATGAATTGGGATATCGGAAACCAAAGATAGCGCAGTTAAAGAAAATAGCGGGCGGCCTGGAAATCAGTGTCATAGAATTTCTGGATATTGAAATAGAAAATGAAGCGGATCTGATAGCAGTATTGAAAAAAATCAGTCCGTTTTTTAAGTGGGAGGCATTCGCCGGATTGTTTGGGAGGGAGTAAGGATGACAGTTGTCATTTGTTTTATTGCGGTACAGATCATTATGTTTTTCTTCCTGTATCCCCTGTTGGTTGCGGGAAAATGGGAAGATGAGCAGATGCAGCGGTTATTTGAGGAAAAACGTGCGGCAGAAGGCCGGAAAGAATTGGAGGATAAGATGGAATCACAGAGAGATGTATTGCGGATGATTGAAAAAGAGATCAGTAAGGGAAGTGTTCCGGTACGGTTTGCCGGGATGGGATTTACAGAGGACACCTATCATCTGGTGGAAAGCAAGGTGAAGATGAACCAGCTTTTAGATTACTTTTTCCGCATCGGAGAATTTGCAGCACTGGCAGATAAGCAGGTAAGAAGCAATGTGTATATGGATGCCGGATTCAAAAAGGTTAATTTCCGAAGCGCCATTTCTGAATTGGACAGAAGAAATATGGAAGCTGCAGCAAAGCGGTGGATGAAAAAGAAACATCCTTCCTTTGACGGGGATGTGTATGTGGAGAACGTCCGGTGCTTCCTGGAATTTCCGGAGGAAGAAAGGGAAAAATATGAATGTACCGTAAACGGAGAGAAAACCACAGCACTGATTTTCAGCAGGAAACATTTGTCGGGATTATACTTGCAGTGCCTTATTTACCGGAAGGAAGCAATGCAGCATATGGAGCAGTTGGAAGGGCTGTCGGAAGTATGCAATCGGATCTACCGATTGGAAGACGTGGATGTACTGTTTCAGTGTATGCTGTTTGACCAGATGGAGTGGGAGGATGGGAAGGTGTACGGGCATTTTAGTACCGTGTATTTGTTAAAGAATCGAGAATGAGGATGACAAACAGAACCGCATGGGATAAAATATAAACATTGGGAGGTGAAAGCCATAACAGAAAAAGAGTTGATTGGTCTGGTACATCACTCTATGTATCAACAGTGGGAAAGGCGTGGTTACGCAGCACCCGTAGATACATTGATAGAATGTGGTGTACTTCCGAAAAAAGCATATGAGGAATGGCGGTTTGGGAAAGTTCCGTATTTGGAAAAAGTGTGTATCGTTAATCTACATAAGCTGTCATTTATCATGCACCAGATGCGAGTGTTTGCAAAGAAGAACCAATGGACACCGTCGTTCTGTTATTATAAACAGTGGGGAATAAAGAAAAAAGACGGGCAAGGGCATAAACCTGTGATCCCACTCCGATTTAGTAAAAGCGGGGAAGCGGAAATTGAAAGATGGTATGCAACACATTTTGTGGATAAAAAGAAAATTAGTCTTTTGAAAAAGGAACAGCATGGGAAAAAGTAATAAAATCTGCCCAAATTGCGGTAGAAAAATGAAACAGCAGTTTATAGGGTTACAGCACTGCAAATGTGGTATGAGCTGGAAAAAGGATATAGGTTTTTTTACCCGTACCGATGACATGGTTTTTGCCCTGCAGCGGAAAAACGCAGGTAAGAAAATCAAGCAGGTTCCGGTTATCCGGAATAAATAAAATATAGTTTACACTTACATAATGTTATAACAGCCGGCAGGTTCCGTTTAGAAAAATTGGATCTGCCGGCTGTTTTGTTTTCAGGATAACTTACCGACAAGTTGTCGGTAAGTGGAAAGGAGCCGCCTATGGAAATATATTTACATCATCTGCTGATACCACCGTAAATCAGAACAGCAGGAAGAAAGGAGGTCATGCAGATTGGAAGAAGAAGTTACCCAAAAAACGATTGCTTTGTCAATTAAGACTACAAAGGTAACGGCAGATGTGCTGCGGATGATGCTTAGGAAGTATCTGGAAGCACAGAAGCAGAAAGGGCCGAATCCGTATAAACAGGGAAAGCAGACATACGACCAACTGAGGGAACAAGGCGTGGGTTTGTCCAATATCCAGATTACGGATGGCAATATTAAATCCTTTGAACGTGTGGCAAGGGAATTTAAGATTGATTTTGCTTTGAAAAGAGAAGATAACGGAAAGCCCCCGACTTATTATGTGTTTTTCAAAGCGCCGGATGAGGCAACGATGGATCTGGCTTTCAAAAAATACTTAGGAAATCAGATGTTAAAAAAGGATAAGCCGTCCATCATGGAAAAACTGGCTCATTTTAAAGATACAGTATCGAAAGGCATGAACCGGGAACGGGCAAAGGAACACCAGAAAGACAGGGGGCAGAGCTTATGATGGGAAAACAGGTAACAACCCCAAAAAAGAAGCAGGATAAAAAGAAACCCCGCCAGAAACGTGCGGCACCTGGAAAAAGAAAGAGATTTTCCCTTCCCCCGAACAGCATACCCGGCAAGATGCAGGCGGATTTATATGGATTTATCCATGATAAGATGGAAAGATTGCAGAGAGCAGACCGAAAAAAGCTGTTCCTGCTGAATTTCCCATATCTTCTATTTGCTTATGTCTGTAACAAAATATGCTGGCTGTACCGTGTCAGTTCCGGTGGAACGGCGTGGGATAAGTGCATGGAAACACTCAATTATTTTGAGCGGGCGTTTGAAAATCCGATTCCGAGTTTCTATTACATGGATGTATTTTACGGTATTCTGGGCGGTATTGCTGTGAAGCTGATTGTCTGTTACCGGGCAAAAAATGCAAAGAAATACCGGCAGGGTGTGGAGTATGGTTCCGCCAGATGGGGAACGGAAAAGGACATTCAGCCTTATGTTGACCCTGTGTTTGAGGAAAATATCATCCTGACGGAAACAGAACGGCTGATGATGTCCGGCAGACCGAAAGAGCCAAAGTATGCCAGAAACAAAAATATTCTGGTAATCGGCGGTTCCGGTTCCGGCAAGACACGTTTCTTTGTAAAACCCAACCTTATGCAGATGCACAGTTCTTATGTTGTGACAGACCCCAAAGGGACTGTACTCGTGGAAGTGGGGCATTTGCTGGCGAGAGGTTCGCCTATGACAGACGAAAACGGAAAGATAATTCGGGACAAGGAGGGAAAAGTGGTTTACGAGCCTTATAAAATCAAAGTGCTGAATACGATCAATTTCAAAAAATCCATGCATTATAACCCCTTCGTGTACATCCGCAGTGAAAAGGATATTCTGAAGCTGGTAACTACGATCATTGCCAACACAAAGGGCGAGGGGCAGCAATCCGGTGAAGATTTCTGGGTGAAAGCCGAAAAACTGTATTATTGTGCGTTGATCGGCTACATCTGGTATGAGGGCCGGGAAGAAGAAAAGAATTTTAACACGCTTCTGGCGCTCATCAACGCATCAGAAGCCAGAGAGGATGATGAGAACTTTAAAAATCCGGTTGACCTGATGTTTGAGGAACTGGAAGCAAAGACCCCGGATCACTTTGCAGTACGGCAGTATAAGAAATACAAACTTGCGGCAGGTAAGACAGCAAAGAGTATTTTAATCAGTTGTGGTGCCAGACTTTCTCCATTTGATATTGCGGAACTGCGGGAACTGATGAGCTATGACGAGCTGGAACTGGATTTATTGGGAGACAGAAAAACAGCTTTGTTTGTTATTATTTCCGATACGGATGACACATTCAATTTTGTTGTGTCCATCATGTATACACAGCTATTTAACCTGTTATGTGACCGGGCGGATGATGTGTATGACGGAAGACTTCCGATTCATGTACGCTGCCTGTTAGACGAATTTGCGAATATCGGGCAGATCCCCAAATTTGAGAAGCTGATTGCGACGATCCGAAGCCGTGAGATTTCAGCTTCTATTATTTTGCAGTCAAAGAGCCAGTTAAAGGCGATTTATAAGGATAATGCGGACACGATTGAAGGAAATTGTGACACGACACTGTTCCTCGGTGGAAAGGAGAAAACAACCTTAAAAGAGATGGCTGAAATTTTGGGTAAAGAGACCATTGATCTTTACAACACCTCGGATACCAGAGGTTCGCAGCGTTCTTATGGACTGAATTACCAGAAAACAGGGAAGGAGTTGATGAGCCAGGATGAGATTGCAGTCATGGACGGCGGGAAATGTATCATGCAGCTTCGTGGAGTCAGACCGTTTTTCTCTGATAAATTCGACATCTGCAAGCATAAGAACTATAAATACCTGTCGGACTATGACAAAAAGAACCGCTTTGATATTGAAAAATATTTAAGCACCAATCTTGTAATGAAGCCGGATGAAGAGGTGGAAGTCTACAGGATGTAACCAGTAAACGGACAACTTCCCGACAAGTTGTCGCAAAGTTAAGGGAGGAAACAATGGATGTTTATGGAAGAAAAAAGCAGCCGATACCCCATCGGTCAAAATGAAAGTAACGGCTGCAGCTATGTCGGATTTTCCATAAGAAAAATCCTGTACCTATACTATCACAAAAGGCAGGGTTTTAACAGTGTTTTTTGCTCCCTTTCTCTAAAAAAGAAAGGATTAAAGGTACACATATGGCATTTTTTACTACAGCGATTACTACTTTAAAAACACTGGTCTGTGCAATCGGAGCCGGACTTGCGGCATGGGGTGTTATCAACCTGTTGGAAGGGTATGGAAATGACAATCCCGGAGCAAAATCGCAAGGAATTAAGCAATTGATGGCAGGCGGTGGCATTGTGCTGATCGGAATGAACCTGATTCCACAGCTTGCAACCCTGTTCGGATAATTTATGGGCGGGATTATTGAAAAGATAACGGATTTCATAAAGGAACTTCTGACGGGATGGGTTACATCGAATTTGGAAACCATGTTCACGGATGTAAATACGAAAGTAGGTACCATTGCAACAGAAGTTGGCAAGACACCCCAGGATTGGAACAGTGGCATTTTTTCGATGATTAAAACGTTATCGGATAATGTCATTGTCCCCATTGCGGGGATGATCATTACGTTTGTCCTGTGTTATGAATTGATCTCCATGATTATGGAAAAAAACAACATGCATGACACAGATACGTTCATGTTCTTTAAATACATTTTCAAGATGTGGGTAGCCGTTTATCTGGTGACACATACCTTTGATATTGCCCTTGCAATTTTCGATGTGGCAAATCATGTGGTGACCAGTGCCGGAGGTATTATAAACGGCAGTACCTCCATAGATGTGGCGGAAGCATTACAAACACTGCTGGAGAGCAGTATTGAGGATATGGGCATCGGAGAACTTTTAGGGCTTGGCCTGGAAACAATGATTGTGAGTCTTTGCATGAAAATCATATCTGTCCTCATTACCGTCATTTTATACGGACGTATGATTGAAATTTACCTTTATGTATCTGTTTCCCCGATCCCGTTTGCAACTTTCACCAACCGGGAATGGGGCAGTATCGGAAATAATTATGTGAAAGCACTGTTAGGCTTGGGCTTCCAGGGATTTTTCATGATGGTCTGCGTGGCAATCTATGCGGTGCTGGTAAATACCATTACCGTTGCGGACAACCTGCACACGGCTATCTGGTCAGTGGCAGCTTATACAGTGATTTTATGTTTCAGTTTATTTAAGACAGGTTCCCTGTCGAAATCAATATTCAATGCACATTAGGAGGGAAAGGCTATGGCATATGTACCAGTGCCGAAAGACTTATCGAAAGTCAAGACAAAGGTGGCACTGAATTTAACAAAAAGACAGATCATCTGCTTCTCTCTTGCGGGAGTGTGCGGAGTACCAGTTTACTTTTTAACAAAAAACAGTCTGGGAACAGATGTGGCAGCTACGCTTATGGTCATTGCGATGCTGCCATTTTTCTTTCTGGCAATGTATGAGAAAGACGGATTCCCGGCAGAAAAGATATTGTACCATATGATACGGCAGAAATTCTTGCGTCCTGGCATCCGGGTGTATCGCTCAGAAAATATGTATGACCGTATGGTGGAATTGGAAAGATTAGAGAAAGAAGGTGCAAAACTTGAGAAGAAGGCAAAAGAAGCCAGGGAAGCGAGAAATCCGTTCCGTTTCTTCAAAAAGCAGAAGCGTAAAAAATAAAGCACAGCCAAAATTCGGGGAAGGACTGACAAAGGAAGAAAAAAAGCGGTTAAAAGAACTGCGGGCATTGAAAGCACAGGAACAGAAGAAGAAAAAACCTTATACAGCACAGGATACGATTCCCTATAAAGAAATTTACAGGGATGGTATCTGCCAGACCGCGGACAATTATTTTTCAAAGACGATTCAGTTTTTTGACATCAATTATCAGCTTGCACAGAACGACGATAAGACTACCATATTTGAAAATTACTGCGAGTTCCTGAATTACTTTGACAGCTCCATTCAGTTTCAGATTACATTCTTGAATCAGCAGGTCAATTTTGAGGAGTATGTAAAGACGATTGATATTCCGCTTAAAGGGGATAATTTCGATGACATCCGCAAAGAATATGCGGATATGTTGAAAATGCAGCTTGCAAAGGGAAATAATGGACTGGTCAAGACAAAATATATTACCTTTGGCATTAAAGCAGAAAATCTGAAAATGGCAAAGGCAAGACTTGAGAAGGTCGAGGCAGGTATTTTAAGTAACTTCAAGGTACTGGGAGCTGCGGCGAAGTCCCTAAACGGTGTGGAACGTCTGAAAATCCTGCATGATGTGATGAACATGGATACGAAAGAGCCATTTCGTTTTCACTATGGCATGGTGGCAGAGACAGGACTTGGTACAAAAGATTTTATTGCTCCTACGGGATTCGATTTCCGAAATGACAGTATGTTCCGCATGGGGCAGACCTTTGGCTGTGTATCCTATCTGCAGATTACTTCTCCGGAGCTGACAGACCGAATGCTGGCGGATTTTCTTGATATGGAAGAAAATCTGATTGTCAACATCCATGTACAGCCCATTGATCCGAAAGAGGCAATTAAAAGCCTGAAAAACCTGCTGTCAAACATTCAGAAAATGAAGATTGAGGAACAGAAAAAAGCGGTGAGAAGCGGTTATGATATGGACATCATTCCCACGGATCTGGTCACTTACGGGGATGATGTGCAGAATCTTGTGACGGAGCTGCAGTCCAGAAATGAAAAGATGTTCAAGATTACATTTCTGTTGATGAATACGGCAGACAGCAAACGAAAACTGGATAATATCGTTTATCAGACGGCGGGTATTGCACAGAAATATAACTGCAATATCCGCCGTTTGCAGTATCTGCAGGAACAGGGAATGACGGCATCTCTGCCTCTTGGTATCAATCAGGCGGAAGTTCACAGGATGCTGACTACCACATCGACAGCCATTTTTGTTCCGTTTACCACACAGGAATTATTCCAGGACGGGGAAGCGCTGTATTATGGCTTGAATGCTCTTTCCAACAACATGATCATGGTAGACAGGAAGCGGCTGAAAAACCCGAATGGCTTGATACTTGGAACACCGGGTAGTGGTAAATCGTTCAGTGCGAAAAGGGAAATCCTGAATGTATTTTTGATTACTAATGATGACATTATTGTGTGCGACCCGGAAGGAGAATATTTCCCGCTTGTTCATGCGTTAAACGGACAGGTGGTAAAAATCAGTGCAAAGAGTACGGATTATATCAATCCTATGGATGTGAACCTGGATGTTATTTACCATCCGGAAAAATACCGGATTAACGGGGATGTGGAGGATATAGATACCATCATTGCGGATAAGTCGGAGTTTATTGCTTCTTTTTGTGAGCTGATTATGAAAAAGCCACAGAATGCAGAACTGGACGGCGATGAAGTTTCTATTATCGACCATTGTATCAAGGATATTTATGAGGAATACCTGTTCAATGATCCGAAGCCGGAAAATATGCCGATACTGGAAGATTTCCTGAACAGATTAAATGTGTATGCTGATCAGAATGATGCGGCAAGGCGCATTGCCAACTGCCTGCAGCTTTATGTTACAGGTTCCCAGAATGTGTTCAATCATAGAACCAACGTGGATATGAACAACCGTGTGGTGTGTTTTGATATTAAGGATTTGGGAACAACACTCCGTAAAGCCGGGATGCTGATTGTCCAGAACATGGTATGGACAAGGGTTTCCACCAATAGGGCGTTGAAGAAAGCCACCCGTTATTATGTGGATGAGTTCCATCTTCTGTTGAAGCAACCACAGACAGCCAATTACTCTGTGGAAATCTGGAAGCGTTTCCGCAAATGGGGCGGCATTCCTACCGGACTGACCCAGAACGTCAGCGATTTCTTGGGTTCTCTGGCCGTGGAGAATATCGTAGGTAACAGTGATTTTATCTATATGCTGAACCAGCACAGCGGGGATCAGAAGATTCTTGCGGAAAAACTGAATATTTCACCGCATCAGCTCTCTTTCGTCAATAACAGTAATGCCGGAGAAGGGCTGATTTTTTATGGAAATGTGATTATCCCATTTTCCGATAAGTACCCGACGGATACGAAAACCTATGCAATCATGAGTTCCAAACCGGAGGAGATGCAGACGAAGTAACCTTTTCTTTTGCGGAAAAGAGGTGAGGCATTTTGCAGGAACAGATATTTAATGCAAAAGAGAAGAAAGTCAGCCGCATGAGTCGGGATGGATTGATGGAAGAAAATCTTGCAACAAAGGAAAGACGGAAACTGACTGACCGGGAATCCGAGGTGTCTTTCAAAAAGTCGGATGCAGAACAGTCTTTTGTGTCTGGGAACGATGCTTCCGGGAAAAAACAGAAGAAACAGGAAAACAGAAGTCCTCCGAAAGAAGAGGAGGGCAAAAGCCAGGAAGATGGGAATACGGAGCATAGCAATTACCATCAGGGCGGCAGGAGCAGTGGATATTCCCATGAATCAGCGATGGCGGTACGGGAGAGGAAAGCAAAGCACCGGAGCCGCTATCATAACCAGAGACAGGTAAAGCCGGGAAAACTGCAGTTTGACAAGATGGAAACAGATGGAAGTCTGAATAAGAAAAATGGAAATCAACAGGTGAATGCTGATGCAGAACCGGGAACAGGAAGTCACAGGTTACAGCAGGCAGAAGAAAAGGCAAAAAAATCAGCCGAGAAGCTGCAGCACGCAAAGAAACATCAGACCCGTAAAAAATCAATTCAGATGCAGAGGGTAAAAGATGAGGAAACACAGACCGTTAAACATAAGCTGTATTTTAATGAAAGTCCAAAGTCTGGAAAAAATCATGCGGCAGTGAAAAAAACGGGTGTCCGTTTATCAGATGCCGCAGGTGGTCTGGCACATGGGAAAATCCATCAGGAAGAACCTGACAACAGTGCAGTTGAAGCTGCCCATAAAAGTGAGCTTGCCGGGGAGATAGTTCTTCGCCAGCACAGCAACCGCAGTTACCGAAAGCAGAGGAAAGAACAGAGAAATCTGAACCGTCTGGAACGGAAGGTTTATAAAAATACTACCAGTTATCAATACAAAAAGTATCTGGAAGAACATCCGGAAATGCAGAGAAAACTTTTGCAGAAGGCATTTCAAAAACAGCGGATCAAGCGGGAATACCAGAAAGCGTATCGTGCCGGGAAACTGGCAAAGGAAAGCAAAGATACGGCGATTAAAAGTGTCAATGTGGCAACAAAAGTGGCACGAAAGTTACAGGAGATTTTTGCTAGAAACACAACCGTCATTCTGGCAGTTGGTCTTTTGATGGCACTTCTTCTATTTATCATGGCAGGTTTATCGTCCTGTTCTGCTATGTTTGCGAATGTTTCTTCCAATGTGATTGCTGCCAGTTATCTGGCAGATCCGGATGCGATTGAACAGGCAGAGATGTATTACACGCAGATGGAGGCTGAGTTACAGCAGAAGATTAACCGGATGGAAGCCCAATATCCGGGAAAGGATGAATACCGCTATAACGTAGGGGCAATCGGGCATGATCCGCATACTCTCATCAGCTATCTCACAGCAAAGTATGGAGATTTTACCTTTAACGAAGTAAAAGAGGAACTGGAAGAACTGTTTGCTCTCCAATACGGCATAACCGTAGAGGAAAAGACAGAGACAAGGGAAGAAACTACTACCATACAGGTAGGAGAATCTCTTGGAAATGTGGTGACCAGCGGTTATTGTAACTGTTCCATTTGTTGTGGTATCTGGAGCGGCGGGCCAACAGCCAGCGGTGCAATGCCGCAGGCAAATCATACCATTGCTGTAGATGCATCAAATCCATTCCTGCCAATGGGAACGAAAGTAGTCATGAACGGTGTGGAATATACGGTAGAAGATACCGGAAACTTTGCACAGTATGGAGTCCAGTTTGATGTGTATTACGACAGTCATAGCGCTGCATCGGCACACGGTCATAAGACTTGGGAGTGTTATCTGGCAGAAGGAAATGAAAATGCAGTGGAAGTCACCCGTACAGTGACCGTGGATGTGTTGAATGTATCTGTGCAGGCGAAGCCATTATTTGGAGTGATTACAAACCGGATGGATGAGGAGCAGAAAGAAATCCAGAAGCTGGTCTACTCCTGCAGAGGAAACTTGCAGACCTATGCCACTCCGATTGAACTCAACTGGTATTCCTATATCAGCACTTATTATGGCTATTTCGTAAATAATGCAACCGGACAGACGGAGCTTCACCGGGGTGTGGAAATTAACGTAAAAGAAGGAACCGAAGTACAGTCCGCAATGAATGGAACTGTGACAGCTACAGGGTATTCCGGTACTTTTGGAAATTATGTGGTGACACAGGATGAGGATGGCGTCCAGATTAAGTATGCTCATCTTCAAAATATTGCCGTGTCCGAGGGTGTTGCGGTGACAACGGATACTATAATCGGAACAACCGGAAGTACAGGCAGTGCAACCGGAAGTCAGCTTTATCTGGAACTGGTAAAGGACGGAACCTATTACAATCCGGTCTTTTATATCGCAACCGGGGAAGGTGGCTTATACGGCGGAGGCAGTTCCTATGATGATGAAACGGTTCAGCGTTTATTTACGGAAGCGGAAAAATATCTGGGAATGCCTTATGTCTGGGGTGGTTCCAGTCCGGAAACTTCCTTTGACTGTTCCGGTTTTGTCAGTTATGTGTTTACCAATTCCGGAGTCTGCAACATGGGCAGACTGACCGCACAGGGAATTTATAATATCTGTACTCCTGTTGCACCGGAAGAAGCAAAGGCAGGAGATATTATTTTCTTTACCGGAACCTATGCGGCAGGAGAACCTGTAACCCATGTGGGCATTTATGCCGGAGATGGCCAAATGATCCACTGCGGAGATCCCATCCAATATACTTCCATCAATTCGCCTTACTGGCAGTCGCATTTCTACGGATTTGGAAGACCAAATTGAGGGGAGGTGACACAGTGAGCATTGAGAAAATGAAAGCAGATCTTTCCAAACTTAACGATAAAATCGGACAGTTACAGCGAAAAGCAAAGGACATGGAGGAACGGATATTACAGGCAGAAAATATGGAATACTTAAAGATTATCCGTAAGAACGGTATTTCTGCCGAGGAGCTGCAGTTGATGATTGATATTAGTAATGAGGAACAAAAACAGATTTTAGCAACCAGAGAAAAGGAGCAGACAGGAAATGAAGAAGATACATAAAAAAGCAGCCGCTTTGGTGTTTGCCGCTGCGATGGCAGGGCTTCCAATGGGAACGGCTCTCGGCTCACTGGGAACGATGACCGTGTGGGCGGAAGAAGCGGAGGGTGCCAAAGCACCTTCCGAAACACAAGAAGAAATGCAGACAGAAACACAAGAGGAAACAGTTGCGGAAACTACTGCAGAACAGCCGGAAGTACAGATTACTTTTACCACACCGGAAGGATGGCAGGCAGAGAAAGCGACTGTGGGTATCCAGGTAGAAGATACAAAAAATACAGGCGGTTTTTCCATTGCAAAAGTGGAAGCCAGAATTTCTGAAAACGGCGGCTGGACAGATGTGACCCAGAGCATGAGTGTGGAAGTCACAGCAAACAGCAGTGTATATGTGCGTGTGACCGATCAGAACGGGGAGACATACGAGCAGAACCGTTATATTGAATGTTTTGATAAGACAAAGCCGACACTGAGTGCGGCGGCAAAAAACGGAGCGCTTTTGATACAGGGGGCAGACGAAGGCTCCGGTGTAGCTGCCATTTATGTCAATGGCAATGAATTTACCGAGCTTACCAATGGCGCATTACAGGTACGTCTGCAGAAAGCAGATACCACGTATCAGTATTTTACGCTGCAGGTAAGGGATAATGCAGGAAATATTTCCGAAAATTATAAAGTTGCAAATCCATATTATGAAGATCCGGAGGCAGTAAAAGAAACACCGTCCGGAACGGGGGAGGAGCAGAAAAACAATTCTCTTCCCGCAGATGCAAATGCAACACCGCCTACCAGTGCAAAAGCGGATGTTACAGAACATCAGACAACAGGGAATACATCCGCAGAGCCTACAGAGCCGGAAAATGTGGATACTGATATAGGGAGAGTGCAGGAAGTTCCGTCCGGTACAGAAAAAAGCGGAAAAGAATTTTACACCATCCAGACGAAAAGCGATAAGGTATTTTACCTGATCATTGATAATGAAAAAACAGATGAAAATGTCTATCTGCTTACCGAGGTGAGTGAGAATGACTTGTTGAATTTCACAGACAGCAATATGGTGACTCTGCCGCAGAATAATGCGATACAGGAAACAGCACTTCCACTTGAGAAAGAAGAGAATACGGAAGAAACAGAACCGGAGCCGACAGAGAAACCGAAACCAGAGAAAGAGCCGGAAAAGAAATCAGAAAATAATTCCGGCACAATGCTTATCATGCTTCTGGTTCTTGGGGCAGTCGGCGGCGGTTATTATTATCTGAAATTTGTCAAAGGAAAGAATGGCAGCTTTGATGCGGATTATGACGATGAGGACGAAGATGATATGGAGGACGAGGAAACTTTCGAGGACGAGGAAGAAACTGATGAGGAACCAGGGAACGAGGAACCGGAAGAAGCCGATGGGGAATACCCAGAGGACGAAGAGTATATGTAAAAATGGATGGGGAGCGGTAAAAACCAGCCGCCTTCCCGCCACAAATATAAAAAGAAAAGAGGTTTTTACCATGGAAGAAGTAAGAAATGAAGTACAGAATGAAGAACCGGAAACCGGAAAAGAGAACGAGAGCAAAAGTGAGCGTTTCATCCGTTTGGCGGAGGGGCGAGTGACAAAAGCAAGAATGGCAATTTCAAGGCTTTCCTATCTGTCAAATACCGGGAATTATGAGTATACGCCACAGCAGGTAGAGCAGATGTTCTCTGTTTTGGAACAGGAGCTTGCGGAAGTAAAAAGCGGGTTTATGAAAACCGCAAAGGAAGAAAAGAAGTTTTCCTTTCAGTAAAATAAAAATCGGAGGTAAAAAGATTGCAATTAGTTATCACAGAAAAACCGAGTGTAGCAAAGAGCATTGCGGAAGTGCTTCATGCCACGGAACACAAAAACGGGTATCTGCAGGGAAATGGTTATCTGGTGTCCTGGTGTGTGGGGCATCTGGTAGAACTGGCTAGTGCGGATATCTACCGGGAGGAATGGAGGAAATGGGCGTATGAAACGCTGCCAATCATCCCGGATGTATGGCAGTATCAGGTGAAGGAAAACACCAGAAAACAGTATGAAATATTAAAGGGGCTGTTTCATAATCCGGAGGTTACAGAAGTTATCTGTGCAACGGATGCAGGACGGGAAGGAGAATTGATTTTTCGTCTGGTTTACGAGCAGGCTGGATGTAGAAAGCCGTTTAAAAGACTGTGGATTTCTTCTATGGAAGAAAAAGCGATTGAGGATGGATTTCGGAATCTGCGAGAAAGCAGGGAATACGATGATCTGTATCAGTCCGCAGTCTGCAGAAGTGTGGCAGATTGGCTGGTAGGTATCAATGCCACAAGGCTGTTTACGGTGCTTTATCGCCATAAGCTGACCGTTGGCAGAGTACAGACCCCGACCCTTGCCATGCTGGTGGATCGGGAACAGAGCATTACAGATTTTAAAAAGGAGCAGTATTTTCTGGCGCATCTTCTGTGTGGTGGGATGGATGCAGTTACAGAGCGTATCAATGACAAAAATAAGGCAGAACAGATAGCAGGAGCTTGCCGTAATGGGCAGGCTCTTGTCATGTACGTAAGCAGAGAGGAAAAAGCAGTCAATCCGCCGAAATTATATGATTTGACTACGCTGCAGAGAGAAGCAAACCGTCTGTTTGGCTTTACCGCACAGCAGACACTTGATTACACCCAGTCTTTGTATGAAAAGAAGCTGGTGACTTATCCGAGAACGGACAGCCAGTTTTTAACAGAGGATATGGGGCAGACAGCCGGGAACATTGCCGGGGTAATTAAAAAAAACATTTCTTTCATGCAGGGAATTTCCCATGAGCCGAAGGTGGAGAAAGTCTTAAACAGCAAAAAAGTATCTGACCACCATGCCATTATTCCTACGATGGAACTTGCCAAAGCAGATTTAGATAAGATTCCGGGTGGGGAGATGCAGATTTTATCACTGATTGCCCAGCGCCTGATCTGTGCTACTGGAGAAAAACACATTTATGAAACAGTAAAAGCAGAGCTTTCCTGTAATGGCATCATGTTTACTGCGACTGGGAAGAGTATCCTTCAAAATGGTTGGAAAACCTATGAGGAACAATTTAAAAAGTCTTTAAAATCCGGGAATAGTAAAGCTGAAAAAGAAGAGACACCACTGCCGCAGTTATCTGAGGGAATGACCTTTGAGCAGGTAGAAACAAAAGTCAGTGAACATTTCACAGCACCACCGAAACACTTTACAGAAGATACGCTGCTTTCTGCTATGGAACACGCCGGGAGCGAACAGATGAATGATGAGGTGGAGCGAAAAGGCTTGGGTACACCTGCCACCAGAGCGGCAATCATTGAAAAACTGGTGGAGAAAGGCTTTGTGGAACGAAAAAATAAGCAGATGTTCCCTACGGATGATGGTATCAAGCTGATTACGGTACTGCCGGAAGTCGTGAAATCTCCGAAGCTGACAGCAGAATGGGAAAATGACCTGACCTTGATAGCAAAAGGGGAAAAGTCAGCAGACACTTTTTTAGCAGGCATTGAGGAACTGGTTTCCGATCTGGTACATACCTACCATGAGGTGGAGGAAAACGGAAAGCATATGTTTGGCAGTGACCGGGAAGTGATCGGGAAATGTCCGAAGTGCGGCGGGAACGTCTATGAAAGCAAGAGTAACTTTTACTGTGAGAACCGGGCATGTGATTTTGCCCTGTTCAAGAACAATAAATATTTTGCTTCCATGCGGAAAGAACTGAACAAATCTATTGCCCAGGCACTTTTAAATAAGGGTGAGGCAAAGGTATCCGGTCTGTATTCCCAGAAAAAGGACAGTACCTTTTCCGCAGTCATCCATATGGATGCTTCCGGGAAATATCCGCAGTTTTCCATGACCTTTGACAATAAAAAACAGAAATCCAATCAAAAATAGAAAGAATGAGGTAATCAACATGAAGAAAAAAGTAAGATTCAGGCAATTCCTTTCCGGCGTGATGGCGGTTATGACGATTTTATCTACAACCTTATCACCGCTTAGTGCTTATGCGGCAGAGCCGGAGAAAAAGGAAATCGAATATCCGACATATGAGGAAGTAAAAGAGCAGATTGCCGAAGATGAAGTTGTGAAGGCAAAAGACCATGAAGTGGAAATTGGTTCCGAGTTTGAGGTAGAGAAAGACTTTACCGGACTGGAAATTTCAGATGAAAAGAAAGTAAAAATAACATTTCATGAAGCAAAAAATGAAGCGGGAGACGATTTTTCTACAGATCATGAAGATACCTATAAAACGGTATATTATGTAGAGCCGGTAAGTGGAAATCCAATCTACCAGATCCACAGGAACATCATTGTAAAAGCGGTGGAAACACAGACTGAGGGTGCATCCGGAAGTGAAGCAGGTACGGAAGGAAGCAATGACACGGAAACGGAAGAATCTGGTGAAGAAGAGGGAGAGTCAGAGTCGCAGGAACCAGATACAGAACTTCCTGTAATCCCTGAAATTCCAGACACAGAACTGCCGGATATAGAATTACCGGAAACAGAGCCTCCTGTTGAAACAGAGACGCCAGCAGAGGAAACTGAGGAAGAAATCGGTAATGCAGAAACAGAGGAAGAAAAGGACACAGAAGCCGATCCGGAGACAGAAGAAACCATGACACCGGAAGATGCTCTTGAAGAAGCAGAAAAACAGGGGATTGACCTTGCTGCTCTCGAAATCGGTGAGAGTGTAACCTTTTATGCTGAATCTAAGGAAAGAGCAAGTCAGCAGGTAACAGTGACAAAAGGAGCTGGTTATAGCTATGCAGACTATGGGCTGGGAACTTACATTACCTTCAGATATACCGTACAGTTTGGGAATGTTTCCGCTACGGCATATTGTATTCAGCCGTCTGCACCATCACCGGGAAGCGGAACTTATACCATTATTCGTCTGAAAGATGGAAAAGCACTTGCCAAAGTATGTTATTACGGAACAAAAGCCAGCGGTAAAAATGGATTTTTTGCAGAGAAACACCCGGATTTTCCGGAAGGAAAGAAATTTATCATTGTCCATATGGCTGCCAGCTATGCAAATGGAAGCGGTGATGCCTTTTCCGGTGCAAATGCAACCGCACAGAGCCTTGCGATGGAACTTTACAACTACTGTATGGCACAGCCGGACATCCCGGAAGTAGATATGTCATTTTCTGATGCAGATGTGACTGCCTATGTAGACGGAAACATTCAGAGAACAAAGGAAATTACATTTAAAGCAGACAAATTGCAGACGATTACGATGAAGTTACCGGATGGTGTGAAATTTCATAATGTAACAACTGGAAAAACAAGTGCTGCAGGGGCAGATGTGGAAGTGACAGGTGGAACAGTCTTTTATCTGTCAGCGCCGCTTACACAGACAGAAGATGTTTCCAGTTCCTGGTCTGTAACGATGAAAGGAAGCATCACAAAAGATTATTCCGCTTATAAGATTACAACAGGCGGATCAACACAGGACTTAGCTCTTGTATTCGGGGAAGGCGTTGCAGATGAAAAATATGTGGACTTTTCCGTGAAATGGGTGGAGCAGGCATCCGTGGAAATCGTAAAAAAGGATGCGGATAGCGGAAAAAATCTTGCAGGTGCGGTATATGGTATTTACAGCGATGAAGCCTGCACAAATCTGATTGTAGAAATGCCTGCAACCGATAAAAATGGAGCATCTAAAGTTACTTTTCTGAAAACACAGAACAAAGTGTATTTAAAAGAAATCACAGCACCTACCGGGTATAATTATAATGCCATTGCTTATAATGTCACTTTGAAAGTGGGAAAAGTGGTATCTGTTGAAGTAACGGATAAGGAGCAACTTGGGAATCTGACCATTTACAAAGAAGGTGAAGTGCTAGTCGGGGCATCTTCTAATGAAAACGGAACTACTTTCCAGTATGAGAAACGCCGCCAGAAGGGAGCAATTTATAACCTTTATGCGGCAGAAGATATTAAAACACCGGATGGAGCCGTTGTATATCAGGCAGGAGCTTTGGTAAAGGAAAATCTGGTGACAGGTGACGATGGTTCTGTAACTGTTACAAACCTGCATCTTGGTACTTACCGTGTAACGGAAATTCAAGCACCGGAGAACTTTTATAATGCAGGTGAATCCAAAACGGTCACCATTTCCTATGCAGGCCAGACTGCAGAAGCGGCATTTGCGGAAACTACTTTCCAGAATGACCGTCAGAAGGCAGAGGTCAGTGTGGTAAAACAGGATAAGGAGACTACCAATCCACTTCCGGGAGGAATTTTCGGATTATATGCGGACGAAGATATTTTAAATGCCGATGGAGCTGTTGTAGTAAAGAAAGACACTCTGATTGAGAAAGTAACAACCAATGGAGAAGGAAAAGCTGCTTTTACATCTGACCTGCCAATCGGTTTTGGATATTATGTGAAAGAAGTGCAGGCACCGGAAAATTATTTAAGAAACCTGGAGGACAAATATTCATTCCGTTTCTCCTACACCAATGATGAGGAAGCGAAAGTACAGTTTGCTCATACTTTTTCCAATGAACGAGTAAATGCTGCGATTGTTCTGCAGAAAAAAGATGCGGAAACGAATACAAACGTTCCACAGGGCGATGCTTCTCTGGAACAGGCAGTATATGGTGTATACGCAAGAAAAGATATTGTGCATCCGGATGGAAAGACGGGTGTGATTTATAAAGCCGGGGAACAGGTGGGAACCCTGACAACAGATAAAGAAGGAAAAGCCAGAATTGAAAACCTGTATCTGGGCGAATATTTTGTAAAAGAGATCACTCCACCAGTAGGATACCTTGCAGACGAGAACGAGTATGATCTGGTATGCAGTTATGAGGGTGATCTGGTTGCCACTGTAGAAAGAGACTGTACTTCACCGGAACAGGTGAAAAAACAGCCATTCCAGATTATCAAAGCAGCAAATAACGGGAATACCGATGCAGCACTTCTTGAAGGCGCAGGATTTACTGCTTATCTGGTATCTTCTTTAACCGTGAAAGAAGATGGAACTTATGATTTTGATTCCGCTACTCCAGTGGTACTCGGAGAAAATGGGGCAACTGAAATCTTTACCGACAAAAAAGGATATGCGGTATCCATTCCGCTTCCATATGGAACTTATGTGGTTAGAGAGACAACTACACCTCACAATTATAAACCAGTGGATGACTTTATCGTAAGAATCACAGAACATAAACCGACAGAGCCGCAGGTATGGCGTGTGCTTCTGGATGATGAGTTTTCGGCAAAACTGAAAATCACCAAACAGGACGATGAAACAAAGAAAACGGTACTAGCTGCTGGAACAGAATTTAAGATTTTCGATATGGACAATGAGAAATATGTGGAGCAGGTAACTACCTATCCAATTACTATCGTACATAAATCTTATTTTACCGATGCGGACGGTTATTTAATCCTTCCACAGAACTTAGAAATCGGACATTACCGTATCGAAGAAGTGACAGCGCCGGATGGATATACCATCAACAAGAATTATGTAGAAATTAAAGTGGACAGTGATACACTGTATCAGATTGACCCGATTTCCGGAGATGCCATTATCGAAGTGGTTTATGAAAACCATCCGGTAAAAGGAGAGTTTACCGTAGTGAAAAAGGGTGAGGTTCTGAAAGACTACGGAAAAGATTTCAAATATGAGATCGAGAACCTTGCCGGAGCAGTCTTTGCAATCTACGCTGCAGAAGATATTTATACTGCTGATTTCCAGAAAGACGATGCCGGAAATCGAATTTTAGAGTATGCCAAAGATGCATTGGTGACAGAGCTTACAACAGATGAAACAGGAAGTGCCACAATCAAAAATCTTCCACTTGGAAATTATAAGGTGGTAGAAAAAACAGCGCCGGATGGTTTTGTACATAATGGAACAGAGCAGAATGTGCAGTATGTCTATGTGGATCAGAATACTCCTGTTGTGGTGGAAAGCGTAGAATTTATCAATGAGCGCCAGAAAGTAGAGATTTCCGTGGAAAAACAGGATGCGGAAAACGGCAGCACCATCGCCGGAGCAGAATTTGGTTTATATGCAAAAGAAGACATCAAAGCCGGGGAAAAAGTGATTGTGAAAGCAGATGAGCAGCTTTGCACAGCCGTTACAGGTGATGATGGAACCGCCGTTTTTGAACAGGATTTACCATTTGGAAGCTATTATATCAAAGAATTACAGGCACCGGACGGATTTGTTTCTTCTGATGAAATCATCGAAGTGACAGTTTCTTATCAGGGCCAGGATGTAGAAGTTGTCCGCCTGAAAGAAATCTTTAAGAACCAGCCGACAACGGTTGAATTTACAAAATCCGACCTTACTACAGGAGTGAAACTGGATGGAGCAACACTTACGGTTTTGGATAAAGATGGAGATGAAATTGATAAATGGACTTCCGTGAAGGGAGAGCCACATATCATCAAACGTCTGCACGTTGGGGAAACCTATACGCTGCGTGAAGAATTTGCACCATATGGCTACTTAAAAGCCGAAGAAGTGGAATTTACGATCACGGATACTGCAGAAATTCAGAAAGTGGAAATGAAGGATGACGTTCCGATTGGACGTATCATCATCAATAAAAAAGGTGAATTCTTAAGTGAAGTGACCTGGAATGAAATGGTTGCAGGAGCAATGGATTCTATCTGGGATTATGTAACAGGCTCTTTGAAAGACGTTACCTTTGAAATTTATGCCAGAGAAGACGTTAAAGCCGCTGACGGAGAAAGTGATGATTATTACAAAAAAGATGAACTGGTAGCAACGATCACAACCGATGAACTTGGCTTTGCAAGAAGCGATGATCTGCCGCTTGGAAAATATTATGTGGTAGAAAAAGAAACAGCCAACGGATTTGTTTTGGATGGAGAACCGAGGGACATTGATCTGACTTACCGTGACCAGGATACTCCGGTGGTAACTTACGATTCTGAATGGCAGAACAGCCGCCAGAAAGCAAAAGTAATCGTAACCAAAAAAGAAAAAGATTCTGACCGTGTGCTGGAGGGCGGTGTATTTGCCCTTTGTGCAAAAGAAGATATTAAGAATGCTGACGGTGATGTGCTTGTAAAAGCACATACGATTATTGAGCAGAAAGCGACGGACAAGGATGGAAAAATCTTCTTTACTGCAGATCTTCCAGTGGGTGGCAGCTTCTATGTGAAAGAAGTAAAAGCACCTGCAGGTTTTGTTACTACAGAAGAAATCAAAGAATTTACTTTCGAGTATGCCGGAGAGGATGTGCCGGAAGTTACTTTTGAGTATACCTTTGAAAATGAGGCAACTATCTTTGAAATCACAAAATCTGACCTTACTACAGGAGAAGAGCTGCCGGGTGCAAAACTGGAAGTGACAGATCAGGATGGAAATGTGGTAGATGCTTGGACATCCGGTACAGAACCGCACATTATCAAAGAACTGGAAGTCGGAAAAGAATATACCCTGACAGAAACACTTCCTGCAGACGGTTATGTGACAGCAGAAAGCATTACTTTTACCGTGGAAAATACGGCAGAAGTCCAGAAAGTAGAAATGAAAGATGATGTTACAAAGGTAGAAATCAGCAAAGTGGATATGACAGACGGAAGTTCCGAGGTTGAGGGAGCAAAACTTTATATCCTGAATGAAAATAATGAGGTGATGGAAAGCTGGACATCCGGTAAGAAACCGCACTATCTGGAAAAACTGCCTGTTGGAAAATACACACTTCTGGAAGAAACTGCACCAAAGGGATATATCATTTCCAGTAAAGTGCCGTTTGAAGTCAAAGATACAGGTGAAATCCAGTCTGTGAAGATGGAAGATGCCCAGGCAATGGGAAAAATCATCTTAAATAAAACGGATAAAGATACTAAAAAGCCGATGAAAGGTGTAGAGTTTGCTCTTTGTGACAGCAAAGGTAAGGTACTGGAAACACTGGTAACAGACAGTGCTGGTCATGCAGAGTCCGGGGAATATCCGATTGCTTCTTTTAAAGATGGAAAATATAAAGAGGCCATTGTATATATCCTGAAAGAAACAAAAACACTGGATGGTTATAAACTGGATGAAACAGAGCATAAGGTGGTTTTTGAATACGTGGATGACCATACTCCGGTAGTGGAATATACCTTAGATCTTACCAATGAAAAACTTCCGGAAGAAAACCAGCCGGGAACACCGGATACACCGAACAATACAACTTCTGTCAATTCACCAAAGACAGGCGATGATACCAATATCTGGCTGTTTGTTGCAGCAATGGTGGTGT
>ERZ773133.324-NODE-324-length-69527-cov-10.246804_pt1 | contig 69527 bp, 47 predicted proteins | sample MGYA00580861_ERZ773133 | MGnify/ENA primary metagenome ERZ773133 (study PRJEB29015, sample SAMEA2737844) | human gut metagenome | biome: human gut; feature: human-associated habitat; material: faeces | place: China | collected 2012 ...
CGTGTGCGTAGTGGCGGGTTTCGGTTTCGTATTCAACGGTGGAGGTGTTGATTGTGATACCACGAGCTCTTTCTTCCGGTGCTTTATCGATGGAAGCGTAGTCGAGGAAGTTTGCTTTGCCTTCTTCAGCCAGAACTTTGGTGATAGCAGCGGTCAGGGTTGTTTTACCATGATCGACGTGGCCGATGGTGCCGATGTTAACATGCGGCTTTGTTCTTTCGTAATGTGCTTTAGCCATTGTAAGATTTCTCCTTTAATTATTTGTTTCCGAGTCTTTCTTCAGTAATCTGCTGGGAAATAGCTTTCGGAACTTCTTCATAATGATCGAATGTCATGGTGAAGGTACCGCGGCCCTGTGTGGAGCTGCGGAGGCCTGTTGCGTAGCCGAACATTTCGGACAGCGGAACGAAGCCTTTGATTCTGGATTCGCCGTTTTCTGTTTCCATGCCTTCAATACGTCCGCGACGGGAGTTGAGGCCGCCGATAACGTCGCCCATGTAATCTTCCGGAACGTCAACTTCAACGCTCATGTATGGTTCGAGGAGGACAGGATCTGCCTTCTTAGCGCCATCTTTAAACGCCATGGAGCCTGCAATCTTGAATGCCATTTCGGAGGAGTCGACATCATGATAGGAACCGTCATAAACGGTAACTTTGATATCAACCATCGGATATCCAGCTACAACGCCGTCCTGCATAGCAGCTTCGACGCCGGTCTGAATCGGGTTGATGAATTCCTTAGGAATAACGCCGCCGACGACTGCGTTTTCGAAGGTGAAGCCTTTGCCAGCTTCCTGCGGTTCGAGACGCAGCCAGCAGTGACCGTACTGACCATGACCACCGGTCTGACGAATGAATTTGCCTTCGGATTCGACGGACTTGCGGATGGTTTCGCGGTAAGCTACCTGCGGCTTGCCTACGGTGCATTCAACGTTGAATTCACGTCTCATGCGGTCAACGATGATGTCCAGATGGAGTTCGCCCATGCCGGAGATGATCGTCTGGTTGGATTCTGGATCGGTATGTACTCTGAATGTCGGATCTTCTTCAGCCAGTCTCTGGAGAGCATTGCCCATCTTTTCCTGGTCTGCTTTGGTCTTCGGTTCAACAGCAACGGAAATAACCGGTTCCGGGAATTCCATTTTTTCAAGGATAATCGGATGATCTACATCACAGAGTGTATCGCCTGTGGTTACATCCTTGAAGCCTACAGCTGCAGCGATATCGCCGGTGTAAGCTACGTCGATTTCCTTACGGTGGTTAGCATGCATGAGGAGGATACGGCCTACGCGTTCCTTCTTGCCCTTTGTGGAGTTGAGGACGTAGGTGCCCTGATGCATTTCGCCGGAGTATACACGGAAATATGCGAGTTTGCCAACGAATGGGTCAGCCATGATCTTGAATGCAAGAGCAGAAAGCGGAGCATTGTCGTCTACCGAGCGTTCATCTGGTTCTCCGTCGAGGCTTGTGCCTTTAACCGGCGGGATGTCCAGCGGGGACGGGAGGTAGTCGAGGACTGCGTCCAGCAGGAGCTGGATGCCTTTGTTCTTGTATGCGGATCCGCAGAATACCGGGAACAGTGCGCAGTCAAGAACCTGCTTACGGATGGAAGCTTTGATTTCGTCGATGGTCAGTTCCTGGCCGTCGAGGTATTTTTCCATCAGTTCATCGCTGCCTTCAGCAGCAACTTCGCAGATCTTGTCGCGGAGTTCTTCAGCCTGATCTCTCAGGTCTTCCGGGATTTCTTCTACATGGATGTTCTGTCCAAGGTCGTCTTCATACATTTCAGCCTTCATTGTCAGCAGGTCGATGATGCCTTTGAAGGTATCCTGCTTGCCGATTGGAAGCTGCATTGGAATTGCCTTAGCATGAAGGCGGATATCCATGGTTTTTACTGCATGGAGGAAGTCAGCGCCTACGGTATCCATCTTGTTGATGAATGCAATACGCGGAACACGATAGTGATCTGCCTGTCTCCATACGGTTTCGGACTGGGTCTGGACGCCGTCTTTAGCGCTGAATACAGCTACGGAACCGTCGAGTACGCGCAGGGAACGTTCAACTTCTACTGTGAAGTCTACGTGCCCTGGGGTGTCGATGATGTTGACTCTGTAACCTTTCCAGTGGCAGGTGGTAGCAGCAGACGTAATTGTGATGCCGCGTTCCTGTTCCTGTACCATCCAGTCCATGGTAGCAGCGCCATCATGAACTTCCCCGATCTTATGGTTTACACCGGTATAAAACAGGATACGTTCCGTGGTTGTTGTCTTGCCGGCATCGATATGAGCCATGATGCCGATGTTTCTTGTTTTTTCAAGCGGAAATTCTCTGCCCACGATTGTTACTCCTTCTTATATTACCAGCGATAATGAGCGAAAGCCTTGTTAGCTTCTGCCATTTTATGTGTGTCTTCTTTCTTCTTTACAGCTGCGCCCGTATTGTTGTAAGCGTCCATCAGTTCACCTGCAAGACGTTCCTGCATTGTACGTTCGCTGCGCTGACGAGCATAGCTGACCATCCAGCGGATGCCCAGAGTCAGACGGCGGTCTGCTCTTACTTCAACCGGTACCTGGTAGTTAGCGCCGCCTACACGACGAGCACGAACTTCGAGGACTGGCATTACATTATTGAGAGCCTGTTCGAAAATTTCGATTGGTTCTTTATCAAGTTTGCTCTGGCAGATGTCGAATGCACCGTAAACGATGGATTCTGCTACACCCTTCTTGCCGTCAAGCATAACTCTGTTGATGAAACGGGTAACGATCTTGTTCCCATACACGGGATCCGGAAGAACGTCACGTTTCGGAACAGCACCTTTTCTCGGCATTGTTAATTTCCTCCTTTAAAGTAGTTCATTGATCACATTATGATTCGTTTCAAATTATTTCTTGTCGCGTTTAGCGCCGTATTTAGAACGGCCCTGCTGACGTCCGGATACACCTACGGTATCGAGAGCGCCGCGGATAATGTGGTAACGAACACCTGGAAGATCCTTAACACGGCCGCCTCTGATGAGGACGACGCTGTGTTCCTGCAGGTTATGGCCTTCGCCCGGAATGTAAGCAGAAACTTCGATTCCGTTGGTCAGGCGTACACGTGCTACTTTACGAAGAGCAGAGTTTGGCTTCTTCGGTGTAGCTGTGTAAACTCTTGTGCAGACACCACGTTTCTGTGGAGACTGTTTCAGAGCCGGGGTCTTCGCTTTGGTAGCCAGAGTCTGGCGGCCTTTACGAACCAGCTGATTGATTGTCGGCAAAATGGGCACCTCCTTTCCATAAAGGGAAATTTATAATTGATCCTCCGGAGCATAGCCCCGATGGATATTACCGGGATTTGAGAACGGCAGCGGAAGCGGCTTTTACCTTGATCCCGCACGCGCGGCCGATTTCTTTCTTCGTGAATCCCTGTTCCACAGGAATTCCTGACGACTGGCAGGCCTCCATCAATGGACGGGAAATGCGCTCGTCACAGTCCGATGCGATAAATACGCATGCGGCTTCCTGCTTTTCGACGGCCCGCTCCGTTTCTTTCATTCCTACAACAAAAGCTGCTGATTTCAATTCTTCCAGTGTCATTCATTCTCACCTGCTTTACAGCACACTAAATCCACGCAACATTGGAATTATAACATTCCTTCTATCCGATGTCAACATTTCCCATAGCGAATTTTTCCCGTGTTTATGCAGAACTTTTTTACCACGTACCCTTGCGTACCATAGCCTTGAAAATGCCCGTTTCACGGGACTGGCGGCATGCCCTTTTTCCATCAGGAAATGAGAATGTACAAAACATTCCCAAATTCTCCTCTTCATTTTATTTTTATTTTTCAAAAATCTTTCATAAGAAGAACGAAAAACCATCCTATGATACAATGGGAAAAGCGTTAAGAAAGGAACTCATTATGAAACTGGAAAAGATCGTCATATACTGCGGCTCGCACTTCGGAGCCGAACTCTCCTATGCATCCTTTGCCGGAGAACTCGCTGAAGCCATTGCCAAGAGCGGCCGCACCATCACATACGGCGGCGGCACTGTCGGCCTCATGGGCATCGTCGCTGACGCAGCCATGGCAGCAGGCGGCAAAGTCATCGGCGTCATTCCCGAAGTCTTCATCCTGAAGGAACAGGCACACCGCGGCATCACAGAGCTCATCGAAGTCCCCGACATGGTCGAAAGAAAGAAAATCATGATAGGATCCGGCCATGCCTTCATCGCCCTTCCCGGAGGCCCTGGCACGCTGGAGGAATTCTCCGATACCATCAGCCACCTGCGCATTTACGGAGAAGGGAAACGTCCGCCCGTCATCATTGCGAACGTCGACGGCTTCTACGATCCCCTCCTCTCCCTCATCAATGCATGGGAAGAAGAAGGCTTCATGGAAGAAGGCGACCGCGATAACATTTTCATCTGCAGCAGCGTCGATGAAATCATGAAAGTCATTTCCGACCACGAAATCTGATTTCCATTCCTTATATATAGAGCGGATGGGAATGGTATAATAATAAAGCAAACTCAATTTGGGAGGTACAACATGAAAGTCACAGCAGACGATCGTCTTTTTGAAGAAATCCCCGGCCTTTGCATCGGCATCATTGCCCTTCGTGCAGCCGACAACCGCGGACTGAACCGCGAAGCAGAACTCTTCCGCCGCAGATGCTGCACGGAGGCCAACCTGCTCCTGAAAATGAACCCCGGCATGGCAGATGGAGACATCGCATCCTACCAGAAAGCTTTTGAAACCCTTGGCGAAGAAGGAAAATCTTCTGCCCTTGAAACTGTCATCCGCGAATACAAGAAAGGCCTTGGCATCGCTGAGGAAGAAGAAACGGACGACGACATTGAAATCCTTACCGCACCGAAGCAGGCATCCATGGATGAACTGGCAGGCTCGGACATTCTCCCCCGCGTCAATCCGGTCATGGACATGGTCCGCGGCGGCATGCTGAAATTCCACGTCGACATCCATGCCTACGATATGGGAAGAAATGACGACGTCCTCAGGATCGAACGCACCGAAAACGGCGCACGCGTCACCCTGGGAGACAAAGTCTCTGAAAACGCTTGGCTGACTGACGGCGAAGAAGCAGGCGCCGTCAACGAAGACTCTGAAAACATCCTCGTCCTCATCACAGGATTCGGGGAAAGCCGCAAAAAGGTCGCTGTTGCAAGAAATGAACTTGCCCGCCGCCTGAAATCCGCCTTTGACCGCTCCGTCGAAGTAGGCTGGATCGAAGCCAGCCCGCATGAATTCACCTCGGCTATCTGAGGCATCCATGAAATATATTGCACTTGACTTTGAAACGGCGTACTGGGGCCCCGCCAATGCCTGCTCGCTTGGAATCGTCACAAGCGACGGACACGAAGTCATCGATGAATGGTACCATCTCATTCATCCGCTCAGCCTGAACTTCGATGAAGGCTGCTCGAAAATCAACGGCATCTATCCGGAAGACGTCATCGACGAGGACGAATTTCCCTACTTCTGGAAGGACATCGCCATGCGCCTTGAGGGCGGCATCGTCTTTGCCCACAACGCGCGCTTCGATATGGGCGTCCTTGCTTCTGCCATTGATACATACCAGCTTCCCGACATCCACTTCCGCTACGGCGACACCGTCGTCCTTTCCAGAAAACTCTGGGCGGACCTGCCGAACCATAAGCTGAACACCGTCGCCGAAGAGCTGGGTTTCACATTCAACCATCATCAGGAGTTAGATGATGCAAGAGCCTGCGAATACATCGTAAGGAGCGCCATCGAAAAGACAGGCGCACCCGATGCGGAAGCCCTCATGAAAATGACCGGCCAGCAGCTGAAGCGCTTCGCCATCAAGCGCGGCGCCAAACGCCTTCTTGCACCGTGAAAGGAGATCCCTATGATATCCTGTATCCTTGCCGTCCCGTGCGGCCATCTGAAACTGACAGAAGAAAACGGATTCATCACTGCATGTGACTGGACAGAGGAAGCACCCTTCCCTGCCGAGACCGCGCTTCTTAAAAAAGCAGAAAAGGAACTGGAGGAATACTTCAAGGGAAAAAGGAAGACCTTCGACCTTCCCGTGCAGCCCAAAGGAACTGCCTTTGAGAAGGACGTGTGGAGCGTACTTGAAAAGATTCCTTACGGACATCTCATGACTTACGGGGAAATCGCCAAGGAAATCGGCCGCCCCAAAGCCTCCCGCGCCGTAGGAAATGCCTGCGGCAAGAATCCCGTCTGCGTCATCATCCCCTGCCACAGAGTCGTAGGGAAAAATAATGACGGCGGTTATTCTAACGGCATGAAGTACAAGTATGCCCTATGGAAAGAAGAAGGAATTGAGAGGAAATAAAGAAGGGGCTGTGACAAAATTCGTTAAAACGCTGCTTCTCCCTTTTCTCGAGCAAAGCGAGGTTTAAGGGTGTTAACCTTGCTCCGAAGGAGAAGGTCCCGGCGAAGCCGGGGAATACAGTAGTTCTCGAGTGAAACGAGGTTTTGTAGTTTTCAGACAGAACCAATAAATACACATGTTGGATAATCCTCTAATGGAATATTCCAATAGAAAAAAGGCTGTGGCAAAATGATTACACATTTTGTCACAGCCCCTTTTTTGTGTGGGGATATGGGATTGGGGAACAGGCAAACTTAGCGCATAAACGATTGATGGAGCAAAACCAAACAACCAGCCTTCGGCTGAGGTAATCAACCCTATCCGCCCTTCGGGCACCTTCCCCGTCTGGGAAGGCGAGTATTTCGCCATCTGGGGACATCACACAGTTTCCTGATTCCTTTATCTCTCTCCGCAAAGGAGGAGTTTTCTCAGGTCTTCTACTGTGTCGGCTACTTTTTCTGCGCCGGCTTCTTCGAGTTCCTGTCTGCTGCCGTATCCGTAAGCGACGCCTACGCCGGGGAGGCTGTTGGCTTTGGCGCCCAGGATGTCGTAGTTTGTGTCGCCAATCATGACGGTCCTGCCCGCCAGACTTTCTGCATTTCCATTACCGGAAAGCTGGCCCATGGCTTTGTGGATGATTTCTGCTTTCTGGCCGCGGCTGGCTTTCTTGGTGAGTTCGTCGCCGATGCCGCTTCCGCAGATGACGTCGAAGGCGTCGGTGAAGCCGAAGCGGTCGATGATTTTTCTTACGAAGGGTTCCGGCTTGCTCGATGCGACGGCGAGGACTTTTCCTTCCTTCTTGAGATCATAGAGAAGGTCTCCGATGCCGTCATAGGCTTCGCAGTCATAGAGTCCGCCTTCGTCTTCATACAGTTTCCTAAAGGCAGTGACGGCGGTGACGATCTGCTCGTCGGTCATGCCGTAGAGTTTTTTCATCTGCACATTGAGAGGCGGGCCGATGAAGCTGTGGAGCTTTTCTGCATCTTCTTCATGAATGCCTGCCTGATCGAGGCCGTACTTTACGGCTTTGACGATGCCCGGAGCGGATTCGGAAATCGTTCCGTCCAGGTCGAAGAAGTAGTAATTGTAAGAGTCCATGGCTCTCCTTTCAGGGAATAAAAGGGCTCCCGGCTTTGTACCGGGAGTCTCTTTTTATGGTTTTCTGTTTTTATTTTACACCGTGCATGATTTCTTTCAAGTATTCTTTCTTCTCGTTCTTCTCTTCTGCATTGTCCAGAAGGATGTCTACATAGCGGCTCAGCGTATCGGAGTCGGTGTAGTTGGAGATGAAGGAATCGGCCTTGTTGCTTTCCAAAATGATCGGGAATTCAACGGCGGAGAAAATCTGCATGGCTTTGAGATCCAGATCAGCGGGATCGGTGTATCCGGTAATCTCAGCGATATTCCGGATGACCTTGCTCCAGCACTGGCTGTGCAGAAGTGACAAGTAAATGAAGTACGTATCCTTGGCATCGTCGCTGGAAGGATTGGAGATGGAGCGGAAAAGTGCCGGGTGCTGGCGGGCGAGATGGAAATAGGCGATGATGTACTTCTTCAGCCTTTCCTTCGCCGAGAGCCTCGTATCGTCCAGGTATGCGACGATATTTTCCAGATTGCCCATCATGTATTCCAAAGCGCAGCCGATCAACTCTTCCTTCGACCCGAAGTAATAACGGACCGAAGCGATATTGACGTCTGCCTCTTTGGCGATCGAGCGGACGGTCGCCTTCTTGAAGCCTTCCTGCTGAAGAATCTTCACTGTAGCGGCGATCATCTTCTCGCGGACTTTTTCTCCTTTTCCAGTCAGTTTTCTATCACTCATAATGCAGTTCCTTTTCTCAAACTTACGGTCTTTCTGACGAAGGAGAGATCATCCTTGGATTCGCTCTTCTCGGTCAGGGCGCTCATCATCAGTTTCAAGCGGTTTGCCTGGTTGACTTCACTGGCACTGGCATCGCAGTCGAGAGCCAGGAATACGGCTTCCGGATACGCGGAGTGCAGTTTGTGGACCATGCCTTCACCGGTGATATGGTTCGGCAGGCAGGCAAATGGCTGCAGGCAGACGACGCCGCGGCATTCATGATACAGAAGATCGATCATGTCGGCGGTGAGGAACCAGCCTTCGCCGGCGCGGTTGCCAAGCGACAGGTACTGGGATGCTCTCTTGGCCATCTTCTCGATGCTTGTGATTTCATGGAAGCGTTTGGAATTCTTCACTGCCTTTTCCAGCGGCTTTCTGTACCATTCCAGGACGTAGCGGGAGAAGGTATCCTTCAGGTCTTCCCTCATGGAGCCGTCCATGAACTTTCTCTGGAAATGGCTGTCGAGAGAACCGTAGAGGAAGAAGTCAAGCATGCCGCTCGTTTCGGCTTCCCCGCCGTTCGCTTCGATTGCATGGACGATATCGTTGGATGCGATCGGGCTGAACTTGACGTAAATTTCACCGACGATGCCGATTCTCGGACGGCGCGGGCTGTCGTTGAGCGGCAGGCGGTCGAAGTCCTTGATGATATTGGCAAGGTTTTTCTTGTACTTGCGGAAGGATTCACCCTTGAGGATGGATTCGCAGCAGCGGTTCTGCCAGTCGCGGCAGAGGATTTCCGCGCTGCCCGGTGTCAGTTCATACGGACGTGTGCGGTAGAGGCACTGCTGCAGGGCATCGCCGTAAATGACTGCCTGTACAAGGTTCGTTGCCAGGGACAGCGAGAACTTGAAGCCAGGCTGCGGTTCAAAGCCCTGTGTGTTCAGGGAAATGACCGGAATCTGGGACAGGCCTGCTTCATCAAGCGCCTTGTGGATGAATCCGATATAGTTCGAAGCACGGCACATGCCGCCCGTCTGGGACATCATGAGCGCGGTGCGGTTCAGGTCATATTCGCCCGATTTCAGTGCGCGCATGAGGGAGCCGATCGTGATGATGGCCGGGTAGCAGGCATCATTGTTGACCGAAGCCAGCCCTTCATCGATATCCGCGCGGACCGGGGAAAGGACTTTGACATTATAGCCGGCAGCCCTTGCAGCAGCCTGGATGATCGGGAAGTGGATCGGGGACATTTCAGGAACGAGGATCGTGTAATCCTTGTCGTTCTTCATTTCCTCGGTAAACTCAGCCTTCGCATAATAGATTTCCGGCACATGATCGCTGTCCTGGATTCTTTCCTGGATAGCGGCCTTCAGCGAACGGAGACGGATACGGACAGCGCCGAGGTTCAAGCTCTGGTCGATCTTGAGGCAGGTGTAGAGACGGTCTCTCTTGCTCATGATTTCCTGTACCTGATCGGTAACGACGGCATCAAGGCCGCAGCCGAAGGAGTTCAGTTCGACGAGCTCAAGATCCGGATGGCGTGTGACGTATTCAGCTGCCTTGTACAGACGGCTGTGCCAGGTCCACTGGTTCATGACACGCAGATTCGGGAATTCGCCGCCCACCATGGATACGCCGTCTTCGGAAAGGACAGCCATGCCCAGCTGGTTGATGAGGTCAGGAATCGAATGGTTGACCGTCGGGTCGACATGGTACGGACGGCCTGCCAGCACGATGCCGATCAGGTGCTTGTCATGGATTTCCTTCAGGATGCGTTCTGTCTCATCGCGGAGCGATTTCCTGTATGCCTCTTCCGCCATTTCGCCTGCATTCATGGCAGCTTTGAGTTCATCGCCGGAAATGCCCATCGGCTTGAAGAATTCTTTCAGGCGGCCGTAGAGCTGCTTGGGCGCATGGAGCGGAAGGAACGGATGGTAGAATGTAGTCTTATATTTGGAGAGGACTTCGTCCATATTGGCCTGGATGTTTTCCGGATACGAAGCGACCATCGGGCAGTTGTAGCTGTTCGTGCTGCCTTCGTCCGGGCCCTTGTCGATGCACGGGTACCAGATGAAATCCGGATGGTGCTTGGCAAGGTCATAGACATGCGCATGGGCAAGCTTGGCCGGGAAGCATTCGGAATACGAAGGAATCGTTTCCATCGCTTCGGTCGGGATGTCACGCAGCTGTTCGCTGGATGTGACGACACGGTAGCCGAGCTTCGTGAAGAAAGCATGCCAGTACGGGAAATCTTCGTACATGTTCATTGTACGCGGAATGCCGACGGTGCCTCTCTTGGCCCGGCCCGGTGTCAGGGACTTCCTGTGCCAGATCTCGTCGTACTTCCAGCGGTAAATATTCGGGAGCGTGGAATGTGGTGCGCTCTTGCCGGTCAGCATGATAGCGGCGCCTCTCTCGCAGCGGTTGCCGAAAACGAAGGCACGTCCGTCGCTGAAGCGGGTAATCGTAACCATGCAGTGGTTGCCGCAGCCCGGGCAGCGTTTCATTTCATTCGTGAGTGACAGGCTCTTCAGCTTTTCAGGGGTGACGAGCGAGGTCACATGGCCTTCCGGACATTTATCTTTCGTAATCAGCGCAATACCGTAAGCGCCCATCAGCCCTGCGACATCCGGACGGATGACATGGCAGCCGAGGAGCAGTTCCAGTGCGCGGAGGACGGCATCATTATAGAACGTACCGCCCTGGACGACGACCTTATTGCCAAGATCAGCCGCAGTACGCAGGCGGATGACTTTGTACAGCGCATTCTTGATGACAGAATAGGAAAGGCCGGCAGAAATGTCTGCGACCGATACACCGTTCTTCTGCGCTTCACGGACACGGGAGTTCATGAAGACCGTGCAGCGGGAGCCCAGGTCGACCGGGTGCCTGGCTGTCAGAGCGATGCGTGCAAATTCCTTGACGTCCATGCCAAGGGACTGTGCAAATGTATCGAGGAAGGAACCGCAGCCGGAAGAGCATGCTTCATTCAGAAGAATGTCGTCGACAGCGCCGTCCTTGATGCGGCAGCACTTCATATCCTGGCCGCCGATATCCAGAATCGTGGAAACATCCGGCAGGAAGTGCTTGGCGCCTCTGTAGTGCGCCATCGTTTCGACTTCGCCTACATCCGCTTCGAGCGCTCTCTTGATCAGCTCTTCGCCGTAGCCGGTGACACCCGCGCCGCAGATGACGGCTTCCTTCGGGAGCTTGTCATAGAGGTCCGTCAGGATCTTCCTGGCACCGTTCAGCGGAGTACCCTTATTTCCTGCATAGTATTCATAAAGGATATTGCCTTCCCTGTCGAGAAGGACAGCCTTGATCGTTGTGGAACCAGCGTCGATGCCGAGCCATACCGGGCCTTTTGCCTTGGAAATATCGGCTCTTGGCGCATGGAAACGAGCATGGCGTTCCTTGAATTCCTTGTAATCTTCTTCCGTTGCAAAAAGCGGCGGGAGCGTCTTGGCATTGCCCAGATCGGATTCCTCCGAGTTCTCCACCTTCGTCAGCCAGCTGTCAAGATCGAGCGGCTTGTCGTGGCAGGCAGAAACAGCAGCGCCGATAGCGACATACAGTTCGCCGTGTTCCGGAACGATCATATCCTCGTCCTTGATATCCAGAGTCTTCTGGAAACGTTCGCGAAGGATCGGCTGGAACGTCAAAGGACCACCAAGGAATGCTACCTTGCCGTGGATCGGGCGTCCGCATGTCAGGCCGGAAATCGTCTGATTGACGACGGACTGGAAAACGGACAGTGCAATGTCTTCATGAGAGACGCCTTCATTCAAGAGCGCCTGGATATCTGTCTTAGCGAAAACGCCGCAGCGGGAAGCGATCGGGTAGATTTCCTTCGCCTTCTCGGCCATCTTTCCAAGGCCTGCTGCATCGACAGAAAGAAGAGATGCCATACGGTCGATGAATGCGCCCGTGCCGCCTGCGCATGCGCCATTCATACGCTGATCGACACCATTTCTCAGGTACGTGATCTTCTCATCTTCGCCGCCCAGCTCGATGATGACATCCGTATCCGGATTGAACGTGCGGATTGCCTTCGTTTCCGCCAGGATTTCCTGACAGAAAGGCAGTCCCATCATCTTTGCAAGTCCCATGCCGCCGCTTCCGGAAATGGACGCGGTGATACGGTAACCCGAATAATCCTTCTGAAGTTCCTTCAAAAGGGAAATCGTCGCGCTTCTGATATCGGACATATGACGCTGGTACCGTCCGAAAAGCAGTTTCAGGTATGGCGACAGGGCCACGACTTTGACCGTGGTCGAACCTACGTCGATACCGACATGGATAACAGGTTTCATGGAATAACCTCCTGGACTCTTCCGGAGTCTTTTTGCCCCGCTCCCAACTGCGGGTGGTGAAAAAGAATTCCCTATACGAAATAATGATTAATGTTTATAATCATACGATTGATTTGTTCGATTATATTTTAACACTTTTTGCACATAAGAACAACGGAAGAAAATCATACACGTGTTTATAATTCATACATTTTTACCGATAAATTCGGATAAAATGATAGATAGCTCATAGAATACTATGAAAAGAGAAAAAAAGATACAGGACTGAAAAAATATTTTTATCAGCCTGTATCTTTTTTAAATGAAAATTTTAGATGCGTTTGATTTTAAATTTTTCTTTCCGTTTTTGATTTTCCATCAAAATGCATGAAATTACAGAAAATATTCCTACTTCATTTCTTTTGCATGAGCCGGGGCAATCCTTGTGTAGAACATGATGACAGCCAGCACATAGCAGACGACCATGATGATTCCCATCGGAAGTGCCGTCTGGTCCCCTGCAATGCCGACGACCGGCATCATGACGCCGCCGAGAATCATGGAGAAGAAACCGATCAGAGCCGAGCCGCTCCCTGCATTTTCACCGCAGCGCGAAAGTGCCAGCGATACGGAAGCCGCGCCCATGACAGAAAGCGGGACGATTGTCACGAAAAGGACGGGAATCGTGTACCAGATCGGCGCCTTCACAATGATGCCTGCCAAAAAGAAGCAGGAAGCGATGAGAGGAATCAGAATGGAATACTTCAGCATGACCACCTCGCGCACCGTCCCTGCCAGTCTTGCCGGCAGCGCACCGACCAGCATGAGTCCCACGCCGATGCCGCCGAAAATATAGCTGTACTGCTGCGGGGTGACATGGTAGATGTTCTGGAAAAGGAAGGAAGAACCTGCGATATAGGAGAAGAAAGTGCCGAATACAAAGCACTGTACCAGGCAGTGGCCAAAGAAATAACGATTCTTCACCAATGTGCCGAACGCCCTGAACCCGTCAGAGAAACGGCGCACGCGGTCCGTCTTCTTCAGCGTTTCCTTGTACGCCATCGTCGCCATGATCTGGATGATACCGACAGCCGTCAGCACAAAGAAAATGCCGTGCCAGGACGCGAAGAGAAGAATCTGCCCGCCAAGAACAGGCGCCGCGATCGGAGCAAGACCATTTACCATCATGAGGATCGCCATGAAGCGCATGAGCTCCGGCCCTTCGCACACGTCCCTTGCAATGGCACGGGAGATGACGATGCCGAACGCCCCTGAAAGTCCCATGATGAAACGGAAAACAAGGAATACATAAATATTCGTGCAGACAGCGCAGACAGCCGATGCAATCGTGAAACCGCCCATCCCGATAAAAAGAGGCACCTTGCGCCCCATGCGGTCACTGACCGGCCCGCCAAAAATCTGCCCCAAGGCCATGCCGATCATCGTCATCGTCAAAGTCATCTGCGTCATCGATGTGGAAATGGAAAAATAAGAGGACAACTCCGGAAGCGACGGCAGGTACATATCCGTAGACAGCGGCGCCATTGCAGACATCACTCCCAGAAAAATCGTCAGAAACGTCAAAGAATTCATCAAACTCCCCTTCCTGCTGCCAAAGAAAAAACTCCGTATAGTATACGGAGTTCGCCTGAGACCCGGGCCAAGCCCTGCCTCGCTCTGCCAAGCAGCATGCAATTATCAGTTAGTATTGTTATCTATTTTAAAAAATATTTTAGAAATTGGCAAGAGGGAGTTTGTGGATGAGAGAGAAAAAAGATAGAAATGGGGGAATTAAAACCATACAAATAAGAAAAGGTGAAACAATTAAAAGATTAAAACCGGAGGACGAGGGAAAAGAGAAAAGATTAAAACCATACAACCAGCCTGACGGCTGTCGGAAATGATGTTTTCGTCGCCTTCGGCGCCACCTTCCTCTACGAGGCAAGGTCAAACACCCTTAAACCAAGGCTTTGCCTTGAGGAAAAGGAAAACCACAAAACCTCGCTTCGCTCGTGGAACCTTTTTAGATTAGAAAGTTCAATAAATAATCAACCCTATCCGCCCGGCATCAGAAACCAGGCCGGGCACCTTCCCCGTCTGGGAAGGTCAACACCATTTCCTTGCTTCGCAAATAGAAAACAGGCAAACCAAGCTGCGCTTGAGGAAAATAATTAAAACCATACGACCTCGCTCCGCTCGCGGAACCTTTTTATAAAAACCAATGAATACTACACCCCTTTCTGCCGCATTCGCGGCAGCCTTCCCCGACGGGCAGGTCAAAACCTTCCGCCATCATTCTTGCCGATATTATCAACGGTGATTTAAATGCGTTTACCATAAATGAAAACCGTAAGGCACTCATTCGATACTATCATCAGCAACGAAGCGGAGGACTTCAACCTCCCCGTCGGGAGAGGATCCGGCTTATCTTTTAACTGTTGCCGGAGAAAGGGGTGTAGTTCCTTCGAGCGAAGCGAGGTTGTTTGGTGTTTTTATATAAGCGCCTTATTCTTTCCCGCTGCAGCATCGCTACTTATGGACAATTATCAAATTTTCCCAACAAAAAAGACTCCCGAAGGAGTCTCTTTTGGGTTTTATTAGAAGGAGTAGTTGAGTTCTACGCCCCATGCGTCGTCCGGATCTTCGACAGAAGAGCCGTCGATTCCATCTGCTTTGCCTGCAAAGTTGTAGTAAGCGTCGAGTTCTACGTTCTTCTGAAGAGCTACGCCTGCACGTGCTACCCAGAACTTCACGTCTGCGCCGTTAAGCAGGCCGTAGTCGAGCTGGTCGGTCAGGTCGAGAGCGGAGTTGCCGAGCGCGTAAGAAGCGTAATCAGCATCTACATAGTGTACGCCGAGTGTCCAGGTGCCTGGTTTTTCTACGTCAACCGCGCCATAGGTAAGGCCTGCGGTCCAAAGAGCTGCATGGCCGATGTCATGATTGAAGCGGGACTGTACATAGTCGCCGTCGAGTGCGAGGTTGCCGCCGAGGTCGATGCTGGTGCCTGCACCCCAAACGCTGACTTTAGCACCTTTGGCTTCACTATTTGCCACTCCGTTACCATTCAGTTTATGGGTTGGTTTCAGGTAGAAAGCAGAGACATCAGCGGTGTCGCCGAGGTGTCCGGTCAGTTTTGCATACCAGTTTTCTGTATCTTTCTTGGATGCGTAGATGCTGGCAATATCGTCACTATCAACTGCATAGTATTCAGCAGCGGATGTCAGGTAGCCGTAGCCTGCTTCGATGCCGAAGGAACCATTGTCCCAGCCTGCGGAAATGCCGTCATAAATGCCGTCTTCATCCCAGAAAACACCTGTCTGGTCAAGAGCTACGCCCTGACGGCCGATGGATACGTGGGTGGCATCATTTGGTTTCCACAGAGCGAAGATGCGGTCCATGGTGGTATCCTTGTCATCGCTGTCTTTGAAATCCATTTCAGAAACGAAACGTCCGTTGACGGATACTTCGTCATTGACCTGGCCGGATACGTTGATTCTCATACGGCCTGTCCAGGAATCACTCTTTGCATTATCAGTGTCAATGTTTCTCTGGTACTGCATACGAGCATCGCCGGACCATGCGAGGTTGCCAACTTTCTTTTCAAGGTTGGAAACGCGAACGCCCAGGTTTGCGAGTTCGTCAGCGTATTCGCCAGCGAGTTTGTCCAGAGTTGCACGCTGCTGCGCATTCAGCTGATCTTCCTTAGCGAGCATGCGGGCAATGATCTGCGCCATTTCATAACGGGTGATGTTTCTTTCGCCTTTGAAGGTGCCATCCGGATAGCCTTCAACGACGCCCTGTTCGGACAGGGATTCTACTGCCTGATAGGCCCAGTCATTCGGGGTCACATCAGAGAATGGGTTTGCTGCGTATGCGGATACGCCAGCGGAAAGTGCTGCGACAGCAGCGATTGCGAGAATCTTTTTCATGCTTCTCTCCTCTAAAAGTAAACTCGTCCCGAGTATATTTCAGGAGAAGACTTGCTCGAGTGACCGTGTTTCCTCTGCTGCTTCCCCTGTTCCCTTGGCGGCCTTGCGGGACATTCTAAGCCGCCATATATAAAATAGCACAATTATTAGAGCTTAACAATTGAATTATTAGCAATATATTATTTTTGTATTGAAATTCATTATTTGTATAATTATATATCATTAATTTATTATGAGTGGATCATGATTTAAGGCCGCTTTCTGTTTTAGGAGTACCTTTATATTATATGCGGTATCCTAAATACTTATATTTGACGCACCTATTCTAACATACTGGTCATACCATGTAAAAATGATTTTTATCTATATTTATGTTATTAGATTTTGGGAGTTAGAGCGTGGAAAAAGAGGGAAACCGGACAACGTGAAAACCAGGAAACTAGGAAACCAGGAAAAACCTTACAATCAGCCTGCTGCGTGGTAATCAATCCTATCCGACCTTTTTCGAAAATGAACCCCTTTCGGCGCATCCGCGCCACTTTCCCCTGACGGGGACAGCTAAACCTCGCTCCGCTCGCGGAACCTTTTTATAAAAACCAATGAATACTACACCCCTTTCTGCCGCATTCGCGGCAGCCTTCCCCGACGGGCAGGTCAAAACCTTCCGCCATCATTCTTGCCGATATTATCAACGGTGATTTAAATGCGTATCTTATTTTACGCCGCATTATCACTATCTTCTTATTCCCGCATTTTCGCAACAAAAAAAGACCGGATTTCTCCGGTCTCTGTTTGTTAAGCGTTTGCGCTTCTGAGTTTTTCTTTGAATGCTCTGTCTTTTCCTGTAGCACGGCAGTCGCGGCAGTAGCCGTAGATTTCTACTCTTGGTTCTGCTGCTTCGAAGCCATATTCTTCGTCAAGGACTTCTGCGTAGTCGGACTGCAGTCCTACGTCTACCGGGAAAATCCTGTGACAGGAGAGGCAGACCGCATGATGGGAAGGAGTTCCGTGCGCGTATTCGTAGCGGATCAGGCCATCAGCCAGCATGGTGGAACGAAGCAGTAAGCCGTTTTCAGCAAGAGCTTCACAGTTTCTGTACACGGTGGACAGGGACAGACGCATGTCCTTTCCACGAACGGCTTCATATACTTCTCCTGCTGTCAAAGGCAGGCTCTTTTCCAGCACTTTCAGAATCATTACGCGTGCTTTCGTCCTTTTTAAATGCTTTTTCACTAAAATTTCTTCAAAGCTTCCCATAGCGGCTCCTTGTTTCTTGTTAATCAGGGTTTCTCAAAAATTCAGCAAACTATCTGTATGTTTTGGGTTTTAAATTATATAGTATGCTATACATTTCATATTATAAGGTCTTTTTCCGTTTTTTCAAGTTTTTTCTTGTGCTTTTACATGCACTCAATGAAATTTGTTAGAAAAAAACCGCGCTGGGAACGCGGATTTCTTCTTTACGGAATACCTTGAAATGAAAAAAGAGGATGCAGAAGGATTTCCCCTCCGCATCCTCTGTCTTCCGTTCTGCTTACTGCAGTTCGTACTGATAGTCTTCGCGGAGGACGCGGATAGCGCCTTCGTCGCCTTTCATGGCAGCTTTGATGAGCCAGGCCATGGCCTCTTTCTCATCTTTTTCGCAGCCTTCACCGGCGGAGAGTGCATAGCCGTAGTGGGCCATTCCGAAGGCATCGCCTTCTTCAGCGGCTTTCTTGTACCAGGAAACAGCTTTTGCAATGTCTGATTTTACGCCAATGCCGGCTTCAAGGCAAAGCCCCATTGCGGAATACGCAGCAATGATTCCGTTTTTTGCTGCCTTCTCATAGCATGCATACGCTTCTTCCTGATGCTTGCCTGTTCTGGTATAGGCATCGCCCAGGCGGTAGTAGACGTCCTTGTCGCCGAGTTCTTCGGCTTCCTTTGCCATGGCTTTCGCCTTTTCCTCATCGACTACGCCGGCCTGTCCGGTGACGTATTCAGCGCAGGATACGGCGAGGAATACGCGAAGTGTGGCATCGCCGTCAGGGTCGCCCATTTCGCGGCCCTTCCTGATCCACATTTCCGCAGCAGCCAGGTCCTTGCGGACACTGGTTCCCTGCGCATAGAAGAGACCGGTCATCAGCATGGCGGCGGTGTCGCCCCTTTCGGCTGCCAGGAGGTAGTACTGGAATGCCTTTTCAGGACTGACACGGCCAAGCATGCCTTCGTCGTAGAGTTTTCCCAGAAGGGATGCAGCTTCGGCGCTTCCGTCGTCGCTTGCGCGTTCAAGGGAGCGTCTTGCCTTTCTCGGGTTCGGCTTTCCGCCATTGATGCCCTTCATGTACATTCTGCCCAGAAGAAGGTTGGCACGGGAAATATCGTAACTGGACGCGATCTTCCAGCAATTTTCCGCTTTCACTTCGTCCTTGGAGACGCCTTCTCCCTTTTCCAGCTTTTCACCGATCTGGCAGATTTCCTCGGCCGCTTCTCTGGCTCCGAGATTGGCGGCTTTCCTAAAGTAGGTGACAGCATCATCGATACTGCCGGTATGGAGGCAGTCCTGCCCCATCGAGTAGTAATATTCCATCATTCTATCTGATGCCATTTGTTCCGCTCCTTTTCTTTTTGAAAGTATCGCTCCCGCCTTTTCCGGATTGACCAGAAAAAATGCATTGGCAAGGCGGCTGAGAGGTTCCCCCAGCCGCCGAATCGCCAGTGATTCTTATACCGTGATGAAATTGGCTTTGCAGAAAAAGTCAAAAGCAAATCGCTTGCAGCCTGCTCATGCAGGTCTTTTTATTATCTGAATTCCTTGCAGAGGTCTTCGAAGAGTTCTGCAGATGGTTTTTCTACGTGGTCGATCAGGCGTACGTCCTTGGACGGTACGATGTCGCCGAAAGCAACGGAGTCCTTTTCTTCGTAGATGACGCCGGTCACGAGGCTGTTCGTTTCGCCGAGCAGTCTGTATGCAGCAGCTTTGCTGGACGGATCATGATCCGGTGCTACGTCTTCCATCTTGACCAGGTGTTCATTGTACCACTGAACGGTGTTCAGGTGGTTGAATGTAACGCATGGTGTGAAGATGTTGACATAGGAGAATCCTTTATGGTCGACAGCTCTTTCGATGACGTTGATCATGGTCTTGCTGTCGATAGCATAAGCCTGTGCTACGAAGGTAGCGCCGGCAGCCAGTGCCATAGCCGGAGCATCGAGCGGAGTCAGCGGGTTGCCGTCCGGGGTTGTCTTGGTGACGAAGCCCTTATCGGAAGCCGGAGACGTCTGGCCCTTTGTCAGGCCGTATACCTGGTTATCGAATACGAGGTATGTGATGTCCATATTTCTCTTGATCGCATGCATAGCATGGCCCAGGCCGATGGCGTAGGAGTCGCCGTCGCCGGAGCAGACGATCATGTGCTGATCCTTGTTAGCACATTTAATGCCCTGTGCGAAAGGAAGAGCTCTGCCATGCGTCGTGTGGGCGCCATAGCAGTACTGATAGCCGCCGATACGGGAGGAGCAGCCGATGCCGGAAATCAGTGTGATATCCTCATTGGCCCAGCCCTTCTTGGCGCATACAGCGGAGATGGCGTTCTGAATGCCATAGTCGCCGCAGCCGGGGCACCAGTTCGGTACGATTGTATTTTTATAATCTCTCGGTGAAGCCATATCAGTATACCTCCTCAGCTTTCTTTACAATCGTGGATGCCAGGAACGGAGTTCCGTCATACTGCAGGAGAGACAGGAGCTTGTCGTGGCAGGCGAAATTGATGGCGAAAAGTTCATGCAGCTGTGCGGTGAGGTCTTCTTCTACGATGAGGACCTTCTTTGCGCCATTGATGTAAGGAGCGAGCGCTTCGGTCGGGAATGGAGAGAGAAGTCTGAGCTGGAGGTGGTTGACATTCTTGCCCTGAGCTTCCAGTTCTTCACGAGCTTCTTCGATTGCGCCGTTTGTGGAGGTGACGCCGATCAGGAGCAGATCGCAGTCGGTATCTTCATGAGCCACCGTGAATGGCTGGATAGCTTTAGCCACACCAGCGAATTTCCTGTGACGTTTATTCATTTCCATGACGCGGTCAGCCTGACCTTCAGCCGGTTTGCCGAATACATTGTGTTCGAGGCCGGTGGAGAGGAACATGCCGTTCTTTACGCCAGGAATCGTTCTCGGGGAAATGCCGTCTTCGACATCTTCGAAACGATGGAAGTATGCTTTCTTTGCCGTATCAAGTTCCGGCAGACCTTCGGTAACGAGCTTGCCGCGTTTGATAGCGATGCGGTTCGGATCGAAAGCCGGTACGGACTGTTTGCACATACCAAACTGCAGATCGGAAAGGAGAATGACCGGAGTCTGGAATTCTTCAGCCAGGTTGAAAGCTTCCTGGGTAATGTAGTAGCAGTCTTCGATAGAAGATGCAGCGAGGACGATCTTTTCAGCATCGCCATGGCCGGAAGCAATCGCATAGCGGATATCGCTCTGTTCTACCTTCGTAGCCATGCCCGTGGACGGGCCTGCACGCATAACGTCAATGATGACGACCGGGATTTCTGCGATGGTTGCCATGGAAATGGATTCAGCCATGAGGGAAAGCCCTGGGCCGGAAGTAGCGGTGAAAGCACGAACGCCGGCATAACCTGCGCCCATAGCCATCATGCAGGAGGACAATTCGTCTTCCGTCTGTACGACCGTGCCGTTGATCTTGTGTACGACTTTGATCATGTATTCCATGATTTCAGAAGCCGGGGTAATCGGGTAAGATGCCATGAAGCGGGCACCTGCGGAAATAGCACCGAGGGCTGCTGCTTCATTGCCAAGCAGGTACAGCTGATCTTTCTTCGGAGGAGTTGCCAGAGCACCCAGAGATACGCCCTGCAGCTTCTCGATAGCTACATCATAGCCGTCCTTGAAAATCTGTTTGTTCTTGGAAACGATTTCTTCGCCCTTCTTGCCGAAGCGTTCAGCGATGAAACCATAGAACGGGTCTTCCGGGAATCCCAGAACGCCTGCGCTCATGCCCAGTGCAGCGATGTTCTTCATCTGCATGCTGCCGTACTTTCTTGCCAGCTCCGTGATTGGAAGCGCCAGGAAAATACATCCGGAATGTGCGTCAAATTTCGGGTGGAATGCGTCATCAGCGATGATAACGCCGCCCTTCGGAACTTCATGACCGTGAAGGTCGATAGTCTCCTGGTCCAGGGCTACCAGGCAGTCTACATGCTCACCGATCGTAGCGACTTCTTTCGTTGCGATACGCAGGGCAATCGTTGTATGACCGCCCTTAATGCGGGATGCGAAGAGACGCTGGCTGAAAAGGGAATACCCTTCCTGTGCCAGTACGCGTCCGAGAATTTCGCCGCAGGATTCTACGCCCTGACCCTGCTGTCCGCCCATTTTCCAAATAAAATCACGTTTCGTTTCCACTCCATCTGCCTCCTTGCTGATGAATGTAAAGGAAATAAATATAATATGGGTTCTTTTATATGCGGATTTCCTTATTACGCGAGACATCTATCCATCTGATGTCCTTTCTATTATACCATATATGACATTTTTTCAACCTGAATGGGAATGGTTTTATACAATTTATAGTGCCGCAAAATTGGTTCTGCTACCCGGGGAGGGAGACAAGCAAACCAAGCTGCGCTTGTTGGAACACCATAAGACTTTGGAAATGGGAAAAACATGATAAAACCATAAAACCTCGCTGCGCTCGTGGAGATGAACCTCCTCAGGCGCATGCGCGCCAGCTCCCCCTACGGGGCGAGCTCTGACACCCTTAAACCGAACTTCGTTCGTGGAAAACACCATAAAACCAGTCTGCGGCTGTAAGAACTTCATCTCATTCGTCGCCTTCGGCGCCACCTTCTCCTTTCGGAGCAAGGTTAACACCCTTAAACCTCACTTCGTTCGAAAAACACCATACATCCTCGCTTCGCTCGAAGGAACTGCACTCCTTTCTGTCACTCCTTGACATCCTTCCTCTCCGAGGCAGGTCTCAAGAGGAATAAAGAAAAGATTTTTAATCTGATTTGTTTGAAACCTTTCTTAATCCTATCCCTACCATACGCCCTTCCCTTCCAGGGCAAGGTCAAGGGCCTACCTTGGCCTTTCGCTCTGCTAAACTCACGCAAAAAAGAAGGACCTTCGGTTGGGAAGATCCTTCTTTTTTATTTGATCCGCTGATGTTCAGGGATTATTTAATGTCGTACATACCGCTGACGCCTTCTCTGAGGTTGATCAGGATATTCTTTGTCTGGCTGTAGTGTTCGAGCATAACCTTGTGGGTTTCTCTGCCGATGCCGGACTGTTTGTAGCCGCCGAATGGTGCGCCTGCCGGGAGGTCGTTGTAGGTGTTGACCCACATACGTCCGGTGCGTACAGCACGTGCTACTTTCAGAGCGGTGTCGATGTTCTTGCTGAATACTGCGCCGCCGAGGCCGTATACGCTGTCGTTTGCCAGAGCAATGACTTCGTCAGCTGTCTTGAATTTCTGTACAACGACAACTGGTCCGAAGATTTCTTCCTGGCATACGCGGCAGTCATTGTTTTCTGCGATCAGGATAGTCGGTTTCATGAAGAAGCCTTTGTCGCAGCCGTTTTCGGTGTAGCGTTCGCCGCCGGTTACGAGGGTTGCGCCTTCTTCGAGGCCGATCTTGATGTAGCTGAGGACTTTATCCTGCTGTGCTTTGTAGATCTGAGCGCCCAGCTGGGTGGTCGGATCGGTCGGGTCGCCTACTTTGACGCCTTCGAAGGTTGCTTTCAGATGTTTGATGAATTCATCGAAAATGCCTTCCTGAACGAAGAGGCGGGAGCCTGCGCAGCATACCTGGCCCTGGTTGAAGAGGATGCCTTTGCATGCGCCGTCGACAGCCTGCTTCAGGTCAGCGTCGTCGAATACAATGTTTGCGGATTTGCCGCCGAGTTCCAGGGTGACTGGAATCAGCTTGTCGCATGCAGCCTGGTATACGCCGCGGCCGACTTCAGTGGAGCCGGTGAATGCGAGTTTGTCGATATCCGGATGATCGAGCAGCCACTGGCCGGATTTGGAACCCTTGCCGGTGACAACGTTCAGAACGCCCTTCGGGAGGACACCCTGGATCAGACGGACGAGTTCCATCAGGGACAGAGATGTATGGGAGGACGGTTTAATAACGATGGTGTTGCCTGCTGCCAGTGCAGGAGCGAGTTTCCAGCAAGCCATGGTGAACGGGAAGTTCCACGGAATGACCTGACCAACAACGCCGACTGGTTCATGGAGAATCAGGGACAGGGTGTTGTCGTCGAGCATGGTGGCAGAGCCTTCCCATGCGCGGAGGCACCCTGCGAAGTAGCGGAAATGGTCGCTGCCCAGGGGAATGTCGGCAGCCTTGGTTTCACGGATGGGCTTGCCGTTGTCCAGTGTTTCTACCAGTGCCAGATGGTCTGCATTGGCGTCAATGATGTCTGCAATTTTCAGCAGGATATTCTGTCTTTCGATGGGAGAGGTCTTGGACCAGGCGGGAAGGGCTACTCTTGCCGCTTTCACTGCTTTGTCCACGTCTTCTTTGGTTGCTTCTGCGAAATAAGCCAAGTGCTCGCCATTTGCCGGATTGTGGGCGTCAAAGGTAGCGCCGTCAGAGGCGGGAACGAATTCGCCATTAATGAAGAGACCATACTGTTCCTGAATGTCTGCTTTTGCCATAATAATACCTTCCTTTCAATCACTTGCGGGGATAATCCCCTGTATGAGATGCTCCGCTGAAGTTTGTACGATATCCGGTGGTTCAGCGGGATGTTTCTTTCAGCTGCGAAAAGAAATACAACCTTTCATACTGTTCGATGGTCACTTTCTTCTGCATGGGTGCTGTAGTCATAGTATATCATGGGTTGTTACAATATTCAATAGTCTCGATAAGCATGATGGATGGTTTTCCATGCAGGAAATGGGATTCAGCTCTTATATTTATATTTATTGTCCCACCGCTTGCGGGGTGGCAAGGGAACATGATTCGTAGGGGAGCACAAGCGACCTGAGAATCATATGACACGCTTCACACCGTGGCGAAGGTGGTGCCGCAGGCACCAAAGGGGGACGGGCCCTTGGGGCCCGAGGGCAGCAATGGCGGCTGACGCCGCAAATTAAGAAAAAGGGGCGCGGCTTACGCCGCAGGTTGTGTAGAAGGGTTGTGTTCTCTTCACTCAGGGGGCGCAGGGGAAAGTTTCAAAGGGTTCGGGGGTGTGGTGGCGGCTCCACCGCAGTTTTTGGCCGCTGTTTGGCGGTCAGTTCTGCATAGTGTCATTTCGACTTGCAGCGTCGTACACCCCTTCGCCACTTCGTGGCCCTCTTCACCGGTCAGTCAAGCAAAAGGTAGGCCCTTTTATGGGCAGGCTAAGGGCCAACTTTGACTGACTCGGAGACCCTATGCAGGGTCCCCGCCTAAAGGGGACGCAAGGGTTGTGGTATGTGGCCCTCTCCCTCTAAAGGGTGCGCAAGTTTTTACCGTTTACCGTCGTTCCATTAGATAAGATAAAGAGAAACGCGCAAAAAAAAGAAGCCCCTTGGGAGGAGCTTCTTTTTATCTCAGGAGAGATTAGAATACATAGTTCAGGGATACGGACCAGAGGTCGTCGTAATCAATATCATTATTTGTCTTTACGTCGAATGCGTATTCAGCATGGAGTTTTACGTTCTTCTGGAGAATCACATCGCCGGCAGCAAGCCAGTATTTAACAGTATCTGCTGCACCACCATCAGTAGCAACCAGTTCTGCAGGAGTTACGTTATAGGTAGCATCATTGATGAATGAACCTTTTTCAGCATGGATGTACTGAGCGCTCAAATCCCAGGTGCCCGGTTTCTTCCAGTTTACGCTGCCATAACCAAGGCCTGCGGTCCAGGTGTAGGGGTCGCCTTTGTATTCGGTGTTCTTGTAGTAGTCGCCGAATACTTTGAAGTCTCCGCCAAGACCGGCAGTGAGGCCTGCGCCGATGAGGCGTGCGTCAAGGGAGTCCTTGCCGTCCAGGTATTCTACGTCGTAGGAAATGCGGCCTGCATCACCGTAAATACGGCCCAGGAACATTTCATTATCATTCTTTGTTCCATCGCCTACCTTACCAAGGTTACCACCATCAAGACGGCCATAGCCCAGATCAACGTTTACGCCGCCCAGTTTAGCGGTTGCAATAGCGCCGTCGAATTCATCATCAAATTCGGTTCCAGTCTGTCCCAGGAAGAGGTCCTGGCGGCCAATGGTAACACCCAGGTTGTCACCAAACTGATGATGAGCAATGATTTCTTCCATATAGGTGCCTTTTTTATCGGCTTCCTTGAAATTGAAATCTGTACGATATCTGCCTTCTACATAGGTGCTGTCATTGACGGTGGCATGGGCAGTAATCTTCATACGACCATCCCATGTATCTGCAGCCTTCCCCTTAGGATCATAGTCCTGAACAAAACGCATACGAGCGTTGCCGGACCAAGCAATGTTGCCCACTTTCTTTTCGAGGTTAGCAACGCGAACGCCCAGGTTTGCGAGTTCGTCAGCATATTCGCCAGCGAGTTTGTCGAGGGTTGCTCTCTGTTCAGCGTTCAGCTGATCTTCTTTAGCGAGCATACGAGCGATGATCTGAGCCATTTCATAACGGGTGATGTTTCTTTCGCCCTTGAATGTACCATCCGGATAGCCTTCTACGACACCCTGGTCGGAGAGGTCTACGACTGCCTGGTAAGCCCAGTCGGACGGTGTTACATCAGAGAACGGGTTTGCAGCGTATGCGGATACGCCAGCGGAAAGTGCTGCAACAGCAGCGATTGCGAGGATCTTTTTCATATTCTTCGCTCCTTAAAAGAAATATAAGAAATAAGGTATGTCTCTTATAAGGAAGTAAAGAAGCCCGCGAGTGGCCGAGTTTCCTCTGCGCTGTCTTTTCCTTCCCACCATATGTGAGACAACATATGGTATTTTTTAAAGATACTACAAAATATTTACTCATGCAAACAAATTTGACATCTTTGTTCAGTTGACCATAGGTCACTACTGTGAAACGTCCGAAAGTACCGGTAAATTCTGCTTGTTCAAGAAATTTTCTTTAACATGCATTAAGGCGTTGGTCAGTCTTACAATATTCATAATATATCCAATATTTCTTATATTTTTACAATTATTTTCTATTTCACATATAACAGGAAGAAATAAGTTTCTCCTGCGTTTCTGATTCAGGGCAGTAGAGGCAAAAATGATGCATTTTTTGAGAACAGAATGTTAGATTTTTCGATAAGAAAAGAAGCCCCTGCGAAGGAGGCTTCTTTTCTAAATTTTATGTATTTCCAATTCTGAATTCCTTTTAGAATACGTAGTTGAGGGAGAGTGTCCATGCGTCTTCGTCGCCCGCGGAGTGGTCTCCTCCGTTTGTCTTGACGTCGAAGGCGTATTCGCCGTGGAGGTAGACGTTCTTCTGGAGGGTGACGTCAGCGATGGCGTTCCAGTATTTCACGCGATCAGCGTTTGTGCCAGAGTCGGTGAGGTAAGAGAGGACGTTTGTCTGATAGCCGGTGCCACCGAAGTAAATGCCCTGATCGACGCTGTTGTATGCTACGTCAGCGGCGAAGGAGCCCGGTTTCTTCACGTTCAGCTTGCCATAGCCAAGGCCTGCATTCCATGCGGTGTCATAACCGTTCTTCCAGTTTGTATCCTTCCAGTATTCGCCGAATACGCGGAAATCTCCGACAGGAATCGTAAGGCCAGCGCCTGCGATTTCATAACCGGCGAAGGTGTCTGCCTTCTTGTCTCCGGTGAATTTCAAATAGTTCAGGTTCAGCTTGGCAGCGGAGAAGTCGAAGTCACCTTTGGCAAAGAATGCATCCTGATCTTTTACACCATCGGTGTAATCGGACTTATTGAAGCGGCCATAGCCGGCAGTCAGATTGACGCGGCCCTGATGGAACATAGCCTGAGCTCCGTCATAGCCGTATGGGAAGCCGTAGAGCCAGCCGCTCTGGTCGCCGATGACAACCGGCTGACGGCCCAGTCTGACTGTGACAGCATCGCCGAAGTCATGATTGACGAAGAGCTGATCGAAAATGACATTCGTATCATCGCTCGTCTTGAAATTCATTTCTGCATCAAGGCGGCCCTGTACGTAGGTGGAATCATTGACCTGTCCTTTTACATTCAGGCGGATACGGCCGTCCCACTTATCAGCGGCGCCTGCGTCCTTGTTCTGGTAACGCATACGGCCATCGCCGGAGAAGGAAAGGTTTCCTACCTTCTTTTCAAGATTGGAAACACGGACACCCAGATTGGCGAGTTCGTCAGCATATTCGCCAGCGAGTTTGTCGAGGGTTGCTCTCTGTTCAGCATTCAGCTGATCTTCTTTAGCGAGCATACGAGCGATGATCTGAGCCATTTCGTAACGAGTGATGTTTCTTTCGCCCTTGAAGGTGCCATCCGGATAGCCTTCAACGACGCCCTGTTCAGACAGGTCTGCGACTGCCTGGTAAGCCCAGTCATTCGGAGTTACATCAGAGAACGGGTTGGCAGCGTATGCAGATACGCCAGCGGTGAGTGCTGCCATGGCAGCGAGTGCGAGAATTTTTTTCGTATTCCTGCTCCTTAAAAAATGAATGTTCTTGAAACGGAGTCATGAAGCAGGGGAATGGCCTCCGTATTCACCGCGCTTCGCTCTTCCATGCCATACGCATAGCGTATGTTCTGCATTCAGAATACTATAAAATTTTTACATATGCAATCCTGTCCAATCTGCCATTTGCATACCTCCCCTGTCATCTGGGAGGATGCCCTCTTCCCGGACTATTGCTGCGCAGAACCCCCTTTTAAATGAAAATCCACCCTTCAAAAGGCTGTCTTAAAGCATCAATTTTAAGAAAAATCACGAGTTCAGACTTCCTCCATGAAAATGAATTTTCCTAAAATCACTTTAAAGGCCCTTTTTAGCCTCGACCTGCCATTTGAGGCATAGTTTAGTTACACCCCCTGTTCTTTGCCTAAAGGAAAAAAACAAAGCAGAATTTGATGGATTTTACTCTGTTAAAAGAGTGAAATGATGATGAGCAAATCAGCATGCCCCCCTGTATTATCCATCGAATGAAGTCATTGCTTTTACGGCCGGAAGTGCTGAAGTTGCTGCCAGGATCCATGGTCCGGTGTTTCCATGTCAGGAAATAAAAAAAGGAAACCTCGAAAGAGGTTTCCTTTCTTTGATTCCAGTTTCTTCGATAAGAAATTAGAATTTGTAGTTCAGGGAAACGGTCCAAGCGTCATCCGGATCAGCTGCGTCAGTGAGGTCAGCATCGAATGCATATTCACCGTGGAGCTGTACGTTCTTAGCCAGGGTTACATCAGCGCCCAGGTTCCAGAATTTCAGTTCCTTATCGCCTTTGAGGTTGTCGAGGATATCAGTGCCAAGGCCGGTACCGCCGAAGTAGGTAGCCTTACCAATATCATTGTACATGAGGTTGATATTGAAGGAGCCCGGTTTCTTCCAGTTAGCTGCGCCGTAGCCAATGCCTGCGTTCCAGGCATCGTCATGGTCCAGAGTGGTGGTGGTGTTCTTTACATATTCACCGGCCACATAGAAATCGCCAACAGGAATGTTCAGGTCAACGCCATACAGTTCATCACCTTTGATGACATCATTATTATTCTGGAATTTCAGGTAATCAGCGCCCAGTTTTGCAAAGCCGAAGTCATAGCCGGCTTTAGCATAGAATGCATCCTGTCCATCAATATCATTCTTCAGGGTTGCATAATCGGTATTAAACTGGCCAAAGCCTACTTTTGCATCAAAAGCATTCTTTGCATAGGACAGTTCAGCGCCGTCGAAGTCGTGGGAATCACCAAAACGCCAGCCATATTCATTGCCGAAGTTGTTAGCATAACGGCCCAGGGTTACAGCGAAGTCGCCGAACTGGTGCTTAGCATTGAGGACATCCATGTATACACCGGAATCTTTTTTGTTATCTTTGAAATTCATGTTGTAGGTGAGGCGGCCATTGATGGTGGTGGTGTCATTCACCTGACCTTTAACATTGATTCTCATACGGCCATCCCAAGCATCAGAGGTGGTGGATTTATCGGAATAACGCATACGAGCATCGCCGGACCAGTAGAGGTTGCCCACTTTCTTTTCAAGGTTGGATACGCGAACGCCCAGGTTTGCGAGTTCGTCAGCATATTCGCCAGCGAGTTTGTCCAGGGTTGCTCTCTGTTCAGCGTTCAGCTGATCTTCTTTAGCGAGCATGCGGGCAATGATCTGAGCCATTTCATAACGGGTGATGTTTCTTTCGCCCTTGAAGGTGCCATCCGGATAACCTTCAACAACGCCCTGTTCGGACAGGTCTACTACTGCCTGGTAAGCCCAGTCGGATGGGGTTACATCAGAAAAAGGATTTGCAGCGTATGCGGATACGCCAGCGGTGAGTGCTGCTACAGCAGCGAGTGCGAGAATTTTTTTCATGTTCTTCGCTCCTTATAAAGAAAAATGTGGAATGTCTCCCTTTTTCCCTAAGAGCTTGGATGAAAAACGTGGCTCGAGTGACCGTGTTTCCTCTGCGTGTTTTTCTTCTTCGATCTTAAGTGACATGAATCGGAAGACTTGTTTCATGTCTAGGTTGAGAGTAACACATAAGAAAAGTTAAATCAAGTTTAAACAAATCCTCTCATTCCCTTAAAGCTTCCATTTTTGAGTGAAATCTCCTAATTTTAAATTATGCAAATGATTTGCATTTACCTCCATATGACCGAAAGTCAGCAGATTTTCCATTCACATTTTGGCACATTTTGTCAGATTGTCCACCTATATTTTTCTTTTGCAACTTATAAATAACTTCTATAAATACGATAATCTGTTTTTATACTTTCTGCAAACATTTCCCACTAAAAAGAGACCTCCCGAAGGAAGTCTCTTTTAATTTCACTGCTGCCAGGTTCTGTATTAGAACTTGTAGTTGAGGGATACGGTCCAAGCATCCTTATCATTGATATCAGCGTTATCAGCGCTAACGTCGAATGCATATTCACCATGGAGGAATACGTTCTTCTGGAGGGTTACATCAGCCATTGCATTCCAGAATGTTACGTTGGTTGCATCATGCTTTGTCAGATACTTCAGAGCATCAGTCTGGATGCCTGTGCCGCCAAAATAGATGCCTTCGTCAACATCGTTGTAAGCTACATCGATAGCGAAGGAGCCCGGTTTCTTCAGGTTCAGTTTGCCATAGCCGATACCTGCGTTCCAAGCAGTATCATTGCCGTTGTCATAGGTGGTGTTCTTCCAGTATTCACCGAATACGCGGAAGTCCTGAACCGGAATGGTCAGGTTTGCGCCCATCAGTTCATAGCCGGCAGCTGTATCAGCTTTCTTGTCGCCTGTGAACTTAATGTAGTCAACGCCGAGTTTAGCAACGTTCAGGTCAGCTGCGCCGCGTGCATAGAATGCATCCTGATCTTCAACGCCTTCATCATAGTCAGAGGTGTTGAAGCGGCCATAGCCAGCGGTTACGTCAACTTTTTCACCGAGGTGGAATGCTGCTTCAGCGCCGTCTACGCCGTAGGAATCGCCATACAGCCAGCCGCCCTGGTCACCGAAAGCGACCGGAATACGGCCGAGACGAACGGTTGCAGCTTTGCCAAAGTCATGGTTTGCAAACAGCTGATCAAACTGTACATCAGAATCATCTTCACTTTCTTTGAAGTCCATGGTTGCGTTCAGGCGGCCCTGTACGTAAGTGGAGTCATTGACCTGACCCTTTACGTTGATTCTCATACGGCCGTTCCAGGAGTCATCGCCAGTTGCGTTGTTCTGGTAACGCATACGAGCATCGCCGGACCAGTAAATGTTGCCGACCTTCTTTTCAAGGTTGGATACGCGAACGCCCAGGTTTGCGAGTTCGTCAGCATATTCGCCAGCGAGTTTGTCCAGGGTTGCTCTCTGTTCAGCGTTCAGCTGATCTTCTTTAGCGAGCATGCGGGCAATGATCTGAGCCATTTCATAACGGGTGATGTTTCTTTCGCCCTTGAAGGTGCCATCCGGATAACCTTCAACGACGCCCTGTTCGGACAGGTCTTCAACTGCCTGATAAGCCCAGTCGTTCGGGGTTACATCAGAGAATGGATTTGCAGCGTATGCGGATACGCCAGCTGTGAGTGCTGCTACTGCAGCAATTGCGAGAACCTTTTTCATGTTTCATCGCTCCTTTAATAGAAAATATAGAGAATTATGCGTGCCTCTATTTTTCCTCGGAGGAGCTCCGACTAGGACCTTGCGCGAGTGACCGTGTTTCCTCTGCTGTCTTTCATCTTTGCTTTTCCAAGGGACATGACCTTGAGGCTTCCTTCATGTCTGTGGTTAGCTTAACACGGACGCAAAGTTAAATCAAGTTTAAACTATTGATAAACCTTTATGATATGCATGAGACTTTTGGTTATTTGTAAAACATTCGATAGAATCAGTTTTATACTGAGTTATCACAATCATTCCCATTAACTCCCGCATGACCGACTATAAGTCATTTCAGACATTTTTATATTTTTGACTATCAGTCATATATGAGCGGCGCGCCGGCCTTGAGAGAATATAGATAAGTTTTATGAACTCATGGGTGTCGATATCGAAATAAAAGAAGGACTGTCAAAATGTGCAGGCATTTCGACAGTCCTTAGTGAGAGTTATTTGATTGAGAGAATTAGAACCATACAACCTCGCTGCGCTCGAAGGAAATGAACCTCCTCAGGCGACTCCGTCGCCAGCTCCCCCTACGGGGCGAGCTCTGACCCCCTTAAACCGAACTTCGTTCGAGAAAAGGAAAAAGCAACATTTTAGCGGATTTCTACAGCTCCTTTTGCCTATATATTCCTTTATCCTTATTTCCTCAGTCGATGATCTCGAATTCTGCTTTGCTGCCTTTTTCGGCGGGTGTGACGCGCAGTCGTGCGTCTATGCGTTCTTCGAGTTCTGGGACGTGGGAGATGATGCCTACCATGCGGCCTGTGTTCTGGAGGTCGATGAGTGTATTCATGGCGCTGTTCAGGGAGTCGGGGTCGAGGGTACCGAAGCCTTCGTCGATGAACATGGTATCAAGACGGACGCCGCCCTGTCTTGACTGGACGACGTCAGCAAGGCCAAGGGCCAGGGAGAGGGATGCCAGGAAGGTTTCGCCGCCGGAAAGTGTATTGGCCGGGCGGGAACGTCCTGTGAAGCTGTCGGAGACTTCAAGCGACAGTCCGCCCTTCCCCAGTCCGCTTTCGTCTGTCATGCGGTGGAGGGAGTATCTCCTCCTGCTCATGGAGAGAAGACGGAGGTTCGCAGCATTGGCTACGTCGTCAAGGAGTGTGCCAAGGACGTATCTTTCCAGGGTGATCCTTGTCTTCTTTCCGCTTGTGAGGTCATAAAGGCCTCTTATAAGGCCTTCCTCCTTGCGGAGGTCTTCCAGTTCCTTCTCGATGGCTCTGGCGTCTGAAACGGCCTTTTGGAGCGTTTCTGTGCGTTCCTTGAGAGCGGCTGCCCTTTCGGAGGCTTTTTTGAGCTGATCCTGCAGTGCTTTGGATTTTTCATTCAGCGCCAGCATGTCAGGACGCTCCTTCCCTGCAGTCTCCTGCTCTTCTGCTTTGATCCGTTCTTCTGTGCTCTTTCTGTCTGCGCGGTACTGTTCCAGTGTCTTACGGACGCTTTCTTCCGTGTCCTTCTTCTTGTACCATTCCTTGCATTCGTCGAGACTCTGGAAGCCGGCCTTATCGGAAGCTTCCTTCAGGACGGATTCTGTTTCCCTGTATTTCTTCACGAGCTCTTCTCTGCGCTCTTCGGCATTCCTGCATGCGGCCTGGCTGGCAGAGAGGTCGGCTCCTGCTTTCCTCAGCTGGGCGGCCGCCGTTTCCTTGTCCTGTTCCCACTTCCTGATATCCGTCAGAAGGCGCGTGCTTTCTGCTTCCAGATATTTGGGATCCCTGTATGCTTCAGGAATTTCCTCAAGCGTCTTCATCTGTGCATCGGCCTTCGCGTGATCGCTCATGGCTTTCGCATAGGCTCCTGTGCTGTGCTTTTCCTTGGTATCATTGGCTCTGTCATAAGCGGCTGATGCTCTTTCGTATTCCTTCTGCGCACGTTCGACGTCTTCTGCCTTTGCTACATTGTCTCCGCCGCGGGCCGGGGCCGGATGGTGGATGGCGCCGCAGACGGGACATGGCACGCCGTCTTCCAGTCCTTCCGCCAGAAGGAATGCCTGTCCTTCGATATAGGATTTCCTGACAGCATCTGCCTTCTCCTTCTGCTCATCCCTTGCCTTTCTCGCCGCTTCGGCGGCAGCCTGGAGGCGCTTTGTTTCCTCTTCTGCTCTGGATAATGCGTTTTTCGTGTTTTTGAGCGCCTGGACGGCTGCCCCGTACAACGTTGCCTTGGGCACCAGGTCCTGCATTTTAAGGGCTGTTTTACGCTCTTCTTCGCGCTTTTCTTTCATGGCATCGAGTTCTTGGATGCGTTTTTCAAGCGTTTCATTCAGCTTGGAATACGTTTCCATATCCGCTTTGGCTGTCTTGAGTTTCACTGCCTCCTGCTTTCCTTCCCGGGTGATGCCATCCAGCTGGACGAAGTAAGGCGCAAGCTCCCGGGCGCTCCGGATCAGGGAAAGGGATGCTTCCATTTCCTTCATGCGTCCTTCTTCATTCTTAAGGGCCGCATCCTGCTTCAATGCTTTATCAAGCTCCGTGAAATGGCCCATCAGTGCGGTTTCCTTCTGGTAGACTTCACGGAATTCATTGCTTTCCTTTTCCCTGCTTTTGACGATGTCCTGTGCTTCCTTCAGTTCCTTTCCTGCTTCTTCCACCATTTGGGAAAGCTGTTTTTCGTCGGTGGCGCCGGCGGTGCTGAGAATCTGGTCTTCTCTTGTCTGCTTTTCCATTTTTTCGCGGACTTTCGCATCGAGCCTGTCCTTCAGCCTGTCCTTGAAATCAGAGAAACGCTGTGTCTTGAAGAGCTGCTTCAGGATGGCTTCTCTTTCATCGGCCTTTGCCACGAGGAGTTTCCTGAAATCGCCCTGCGGAAGGAGGATGACCTGGCAGAACTGGTCGGCATTGAGGCCGATGAGTTTCCCTGCGGCTTCTTCTATGCCGGTGCGCAGTGTATTGATTTCCTTGCCGTCTTCCAGTTCGGAAAGGGACGCCTGCATGGCAGCCAGTGTCTGTCCGCTGCCGCGTTTCTTATCAACCATCTGCGCCGGGCTTCTCGTTGCGCGGTATGTCTTATCCCCCAGCATGAAATCGAAAATGACTTCTGTCCTTTCCGAGGAGTCGGCATAGTCGCTTCTCATTTTCTCGCCTGTCCGGTCGCCGCTTGTCTTGCCGTAAAGAGCATAGCACATGGCATCCAGGATCGTCGTCTTCCCGGCTCCGGTCGGGCCGCAGATCAGGAAGAGATGGCGTCCCTGCAGTTTTTCGAAGTCGATGACGGTCTCGCCCGCATAGGGACCGAAGGCACGCATCGTCAGTTTCAAAGGTTTCATTTTGCGTTTTCCTTCCTGTATACCTCTTCCCAGACTTCCTGAGAAAGCTTTTCTTCTTCTTCTGTCAGTTCCTGCTCACGGAAATGGCTGACAAAGGCGCGGAAAATGTCTTCGTCACTCATGGATTCGAGGCGGATCCTTCTTTCGCCGTCATCGTCCTTGTATCCCATGTCCTGCTCGACGCCAAGGGCATTCGGGTACTTCTCGCGAAGCTTTGGCATGGCGTCGATGACAGGTTCGGAGTCGGTCAATACGATCTGCAGGTAGTCTTCCGAGCCTTCCTTAGCCATGATGTCTGCAAAAGAACCCTGGATTTCGCGTACCTGATGGAGGGGCAGCATTTCGCGGAACGTGGTGGAAACATTTCCTTCTCCGTCAATCGTCCCTACGATGATGCCCTTCTTCTGACGCACTTCGTCGAAGGAGTAGCGCATGAGGCTTCCGCTGTACTGGATCTTCTCGGAATCCCTCTTCGTCTTCTGCGGACGGTGGAGGTGGCCGAGTGCGGTGTAGTCGTAAGGCGCAAAGACTTCATCAGGAATCTGGTCGTAGCCGCCAATCGAGAGCGGTCTTTCCGATTCCGATGACATGCCGCCTGCTGCATAGACGTGGGCAAGGGCGATTTTCCTCATGCCTTCTCCTTCATCAGGAAGGAGGGAGAGCATGCGGGAGGAAAGAATTTTTTCTGCCTCTTCGTACGTCTTCACCTTTTCCGCCTCTTCCATGCCGAGCTTGTTCATCATGACGCGCACGCGGGCGGGTTCGGAATACGGCATCGGAAGGAATGCGACGGGACCCCATTCATCCTTCAGGATGACGGGAGAGAGCCTGTCGAGCGGCCCGAAGATGTAGAGCCCCTGCGAGCGGAGAAGACGGCTTGCCACGGCGAGGCGCTCGGCGCTGTCGTGGTTCCCGCTGATGACGATGAAAGGAATCCCTCTCTTTCCGACGATTTCCTCAGTCATGCGGTCAAAGAGCTCGACGGCATCTTCCGGAGGAAATGAGCGGTCATAGACGTCCCCGGCCAGAAGGATCACGTCCGGCTTTTCTTCGTCGACGATGGGCAGGAAACGGTTTTCCAGGAGCCATGCCTGATCTTCTGTCATAGAGTGTTCCTTCAGAAGCTTCCCCAGGTGCCAGTCGGCTGTGTGAATGAATTTCATGCGTCCTCCTTCCGAAGGCTTCTCAAAAGCGCGATTTCACGCTTGTAGCCTTCCAGATCATTCGGTGTTTCAAGGTAGAAGGGAAGATTTCTGAGAAGCGGATGATTGATGATCCTTTCCATCCCTTCGAAACCGATTGTCCCTTCGCCGATTTTTTCATGGCGGTCCTTGTGGCTTCCCATCGGATTCTTGTCGTCATTCAGGTGAATAGCCTTCAGGCGGGAAAGCCCGATGACTTCATCGAAATGGGCGAGAACGCCGTCGGTATCTCCTGCGATGTCGTAGCCGCCGTCATAGACGTGGCAGGTATCAAGGCACACGCCCATGCGGTCCTTGCGCTCAACCTTGTCGATAATCGCGGCCAGCTCCTCAAACGTGCGTCCGACTTCCGTCCCCTTCCCTGCCATCGTTTCAAGCAGGACAAATGGCGGCAGCTCTTCCTGATCCATGGCGTAATTCAGCATGTCTGCAATCATGGGAATCGCAACTTCTGCGCCCTGCTTCAGGTGGGAGCCCGGATGGAAATTGTAAAGGCAGTTCGGCAGGTGCGCCGCTTTGGCCAGGTCCTCACGAAGCGCCGTGCGAGCAAACTCACGCACCGACTCCTTCGTCGAGCAGCCGTTCATCGTGTAAGCCCCATGGCAGAGAATCGGCCCGAAATCATGCTCCTGCATCCACGCCTTCAAAGCCAGCGCATCCGCTTCCTTCACAGGAGCAGACTGGCTTCCGCGCGGGTTTCGCGGGAAGAACTGAAACGTATTTCCGCCGATCGAAGTGGCTGTCTTCCCCATGGAAAGATACCCGCCCGTGACGGATAAATGGCATCCAAGTATAAACATAAAGTCCTTCTTTCTATTTAAATCCATTCCAATACTCAATTCCCTTTCATTATAGCATGAGGAAATTTTTGGACGGAGGGAGGGGGGAAGATGGAAGGCGTGAGAAAAGATGGGAAAACCGGACAACCAGCCTGCGGCTGAGAAAAACATGATAAAACCATACAAGGAGGAAAAACCATACGACCTCGCTGCGCTCGGGAACTGCACTCCTTTCTGTCACTTCGTGAGCGTATGCGTCATCCTTGTTCCGAGGCAGGTTTTTTCGATTCTGATGGATATTATTGAACGAACACCTTACCGTTTTCATTTATGGTTCGTATTTAAATCACTACTGATAACATAGGTAAGCGCCGGTGCAGAAGGTTTTGACCTGCCCCAGCGGGGAAGGCGTCCAGCCAATCTTTTCATAAATTTAAGACAAATCAGATTTGAATTTTTTTATTTCTCATCGCCGAGCTTCCCCCTACGGAGGGAAGTGCCCGAAAGGCGATAGGGGTGCAGTTTCTAAAATCGGGGTGTAGTATTCATTGATTTTTATAAAAAGGTTCCACGAGCGAAGCGAGGTTTGCTTGTTTTCCAAGTTCGCGCTCCGCCGCGGTTGTACGGTTTCTTTATAAGAGCTCTCTTTTATAGATGCTTTTTTAAAATAAAGCGTACCTTGGAATTTCCTGCGCTGCGGCGAAGGCGTACCTTGGCTTTTTTGCTGATGGCGAGCGCGCCAAAAAACAGGATGCATGAATGGATCATGCATCCTGTCTGTATTTCCGCTATAACTTATCCTAAGAAGCCTCTGAGTTTCTGGGCTGCCATGACTCTCTGGAGTGCGAGCATGTAGGAGGCGAGGCGGTAGGTGACGTGGTATTTTTCTTTGAGGGCATAGACGTCTTCGTATGCTTCTCTCATCTTTTTCTGGAGACGGGCGTTGTATTCGTCTTCGGTCCAGTAGTAGCCTGTGCGGTTCTGGACCCATTCGAAGTAGGAGCCTACGACGCCGCCGACGTTGCTCATGACGTCCGGGAGGACTTCGATGCCGTGTTCTTCGAAGTATTTGTCTGCTGTTTCATCGGTCGGGCCGTTTGCGCCTTCGAGGATGAGTTTTGCTTTTACTTTTTTCATGGTGGATGCGTTCAGCTGGTTTTCCATAGCTGCTGCGAAGATGACGTCGACGTCCTGGGCGAAGAGTTCGCTGTCAGGGATGAAGGATGCGCCTTCTTCTGTGTAGCCTTTGAGGGATCTGCCGTGGCTGTTGGCATAAACGTACATGGCTTCGATGTCGAGGCCATTCGGGTTCTTCCATGTGCCATTGATATCGCCTACAGCGATGATCTTGACGCCTTCTTTATGCATGAGGAGGGAGCCTACGGAGCCAACGTTGCCGAAGCCCTGTACGACCATGGTGAGGTCTTTCATTTCTCTATGGTTCTTTTCGCACCAGGTCTCGAGTGTGAAGAGAAGGCCGCGGCCGGTAGCTTCGTTTCTGCCGAGGGATCCGCCGACTTCGAGTGGTTTGCCTGTGACGACGCCTGGCTGCCATTTGCCGGAGAGGGCTGCGTATTCGTCAGCGATCCATGCCATGATCTGGCCGTTGGTATTGACGTCTGGTGCCGGTACGTCCTGGTCTGGTCCGATGATCGGATAAATGCGGCGTACGTACATGCGTGTCAGTCTTTCGAGTTCACGCCTTGACAGTTTATGCGGGTCGACTTTGATGCCGCCTTTAGCACCGCCGTAAGGAATGTTGCCGATGGCGTTCTTGATTGTCATCCATGCAGCAAGGGCTTTGACTTCGTTTTCATCGGACTGCGGATGGAAACGGATGCCGCCTTTTGCTGCGCCGCGTGCGGTGGAGTGCTGTACGCGGTAGCCGGAGAATACTTCTACATGGCCGTCATCCATGGTGACCGGGATGCTGACTGTCAGCTCGCGTTCCGGATAACGGACGAATTCATAATCATTTCTCGGGCAGCCGAGTACTTCTGCTGCCTTATCCAATACATGAAGCATATTTTCATACGGATTGTAACCTGCCATGATCAAGCCTCCAAGAAGAAATGGGATACGAATTCCAATAAGTGGACTCTATATCCTGGAACTTATGGCTTTACTATACCACCTTTCTTCCTGTTTGAGAAGATAATTGCATACATAAATGAGTATTCAGCATAGGTTATATTTTAAGTCATGCTTTATTTGCCAAACAAATGAAGAGGGGAAATGGGGATTAGAACCGTACGACCTCGCTTCGCTCGTGGTAATCAACCCTATCCACCGCGAAAGGAATATGCTTTACTTATTACTGCACCCCTTTCGGCGCATGCGCGCCACTTCCCCCGAAGGAGGCAGCTTCGCAGAGAATAAAGAAAAGATTTTAAATCTGATTTGTTTTTGCCCTTTCGTACCCCATCCCCTACCATACTCCCTTCCCCGTCTGGGAAGGCGAGTTTAATGCACTCCACCCGAGGAGAAGCTGGATTTTGCTAATTACTGTTCCCCATTTCCTGCATCAAAAAACGGCGCCGAAGCACCGTTGCTGATTTTATTTCCCTTATCCTTTTACATCAGGCCTTTGACCAATACGAAGAGGATGAGGAGCGGGAGTACGTAGCAGAAGTAGGGACGGATCCAGCGGGGCATTTTCATGCCTGTGCCGGTGTTGACTTCTTCTAAGTACTTGTCAAAGCCCCAGCCGTACTTGGATACGCAGAAGAGGGCGAAGATGATGGAGCCGAGCGGAAGGATAAGGCCGCTGACGAGGAAGTCTTCCATGTCGAGGATGCCTTTTCCTGCGATCTGCACGTCGGACCATACGTTGAAGCCGAGTGCACAGGGAATGCTGCCCAGGAATACGAAGGGCAGAAGGATGAGGACTGTCTTCTTTCTGCTCCAGCCGAAGTCGTCCATGCAGTTGCCGATGAGGCTTTCGAAGACGGCGGTGACGGTGGAGAAGCTGGCGAATGTCATGAAGACGAAGAAGAGGGATCCCCAGAATTGTCCGAAGGACATGTTGATGAATACGTTTGGCAGTGTAACGAAGATGAGGGACGGGCCTTCGGATGGTTCTACGCCGAATGCAGAGCATGCCGGGAAGATGATGAGGCCTGCCATCAGGGCTACGAATGTGTCAAGCGCGGTGATTCTGACTGCTTCGCCGCCCAGGGTGTTGTTGCGGCTCATGTAGCTGGCGAAGATTTCCATGGAGCCCTGGCCGACGGAGAGTGTGAAGAATGCCTGGTTCATGGCAGCAGCTGCCACGTTTCCAATGCCTGCTTCGACGGCGCGGTTCCAGTCAGGAAGAAGGTAGAATTCGACGCCTTTGGCGCTTCCCGGAAGGAGAAGGCTGTTTACGGCGAGGATAACGATGAGGCCCAGGAGGCCGAGCATCATGACTTTCGTGACTTTTTCAAGGCTCTTGGCAACGCCGCCTGCGCAGACGGCAAAGCCGACGAGGACGTTCAGGCCCATGAAGAATATGAGTTCATAAGGATCAGCGACCATGGCATCGAAGGTGGCTGCAACTTTCTCAGGCCCCATGCCATTGAAGGATCCGTTCAGGAATTTCCAGAAGTAGTCGACCATCCAGCCGGATACGACGGTGTAGTAAATCATGAGGACGAAGCTGCCCAGAAGGCAGATCCACCCGTGCCAGTGCCATTTGCTGCCTTTCGGCTCCAGTGTCTTGAAGCCCATCATGGCGCTCTTGTGGCTGGCGCGTCCGACGGCCAATTCCATCGTGACGACAGGTATCCCCAGTATTAAAAGGAATAACAGATAAAACAATACGAACACGGCCCCGCCGTACTCCCCGGTGATGTACGGGAATTTCCATACGTTCCCGATACCGATGGCGCATCCGGCGCTGACCAGAATAAATCCCAGGCGGGATTTGAAACTGTCTCTTCCTTCCATTCTTCTTTCCTCCATTTTATCTTTTCCGGATTTCCCGGTCCGCTTTGCCGCAAAGGCTTCCCGCGGAAAGGAAGCTTACATAAGGCCTCTGATCAGGATGACCAGGATCAGAAGCGGCAGGATGAACTGGAAATATGGTTTGATCCAGAGCGGCATTTTCAGTCCGCTGCCTTTATTGACTTCGGCGATGTAGTTGTCAAAGCCCCATCCGAATTTCGTCACGCAGAAGAGCAGGTAGACGAGCGCGCCGCCCGGAAGGAGCAAGTTGCTGACGATGAAGTCTTCGCTGTCCAGGACGTCTCTGGCTCCGATGATGTGGACGTCGCTCCAGATGTTATATCCCAGTACGCAGGGGATGGACAGAACGAATACAATGACAAGGTTCACGAGGACGGCTTTCTTTCTTGACCATCCGAAGTTGTCTCTCGCGCATGCAATGAGGTTTTCAAAGACCGCGGTGACGGTGGAGAAGCTGGCAAATGTCATGAAGACAAAGAAAAGTGTGCCCCAGAGCTGGCCGAAGGACATGTTCTGGAATATGCGCGGAAGTGTGATGAAAATGAGCGACGGGCCTTCATCCGGCTGTACGTTGTAGGCAAAGCATGCCGGGAAAATGATGAGTCCGGAAAGGACAGCGACGAAGGTATCGAGCGCTGTGATCCTCACGGCTTCGCCCGTCAGTGTGAAGTCGTCTGACATGTAGCTGCCGAAGATTTCAATGGCAGCGATGCCGAGGGACAATGTGAAGAATGCCTGGTTCATCGCAGCAGCTGCCACGTTCCCGATGCCTGCTTCGACTGCCCTGTCCCAGTCCGGGAGAAGGTAGAAAGCAAGGCCCGGTCCGCCGCCTTTGAGTGAAACGCTGTGCGCAGCAAGGACGACGATGAGGACCAGGAGGCAGAGCATCATGACCTTCGTGATGCGTTCGACGCCGTTATGCAGGCCAAGGCCGCAGACGCCGAATCCGCCGAAAACGGTAAGTGCCATGAAAATTCCCATTTCCGTGGGAGATGCCAGCATGGACGTGAAGACGCCGCTGACAGCTTCCGTCGGAACGCTCGCAAAAGCGCCGGTCAGGAATTTCCAGAAATACGCAAGCATCCATCCGGATACTGTCGTGTAGTACATCATGAGGAGCAGACAGCCAAGGATACAGAACCAGCCATGAATATGCCATTTCTGCCCGGGCTTTTCCAATTTCTTATAGCCCTGGACAGCGCTCCCGCGGGATGCGCGGCCGACGGCAAGCTCCATCGTCATGACGGGGATGCCCATCAGTAAAAGAAACATCAGGTAAAACAATACAAAAACAGCGCCTCCGTATTCCCCGGTCACATACGGGAATTTCCAGACATTCCCGATGCCGATGGCACAGCCTGCGCTGACAAGTAAAAATCCCAACCGGGATTTGAAACTATCTCGATTTTCCATCTCCTGCTCCTGCCTTCCTACCCATTTTTCCGGCCGCCCCTTCCGACAGCCTTAAAAAGACTTTCTCCCTATCATATATCAATAGACGCTATTGGGCAAGTGTTTGGGAAAGAGAAGCAAGAAAAAAGGAGCCATGAAATGAGTGATGTGCATTTCATGGCTCCTTTTAATGACTATATTACATGCCGAACGGCTCTCTTCCGCATCCCGGGATCTGATAAATTCCATGGCTGGTACGGAACAGGAAGAAATCAAAAGTCCTCTTTCCCCATCCGGAAAGAAGTGAAATCCAATGAAAGGACATCATGACCGCCTCCATCTCGCTGTCGAACTACGTTTACAATAATGAACACTTTGTTCTATACATAGAGTATCACTGGAAAAATAATAAAGCTATCATCACTTTTGGATGGATATATTTTATGGGATATGTCGAACAAAGTGTACGGGAAGTGGTGAGATGGAAGTGCGGGATGCGGGAGAAAACTATACAACCTCGCTGCGCTCGTGGAACTGCACCCCTTTCTGCCGCATTCGCGGCATCCTTCCCCGACGGGCAGGTCAAAACCTTCCGCCATCATTCAATGCCGCTAATATCACTATCATTTAAATACGTTTACCGTAAATGACAATCGTAAGACATTCATTCGATACTATCCACCAGCACCGAAACGAAGGACTTCGACCTGCCCCAGCGGGGAAGGCGCCCGGCTTATCTTTTCATAAATTTAAGACAAATCAGATTTGAATTTTTTTATTTCTCATCGCCGAGCTTCCCCCTACGGAGGGAAGTGCCCGAAAGGCGATAGGGGTGCAGTTTCTAAAATCGGGGTGTAGTATTCATTGATTTTTATAAAAAGGTTCCACGAGCGAAGCGAGGTTTGCTTGTTTTCCAAGTTCGCGCTCCGCCGCGGTTGTACGGTTTCTTTATAAGAGCTCTCTTTTATAGATGCTTTTTTAAAATAAAGCGTACCTTGGAATTTCCTGCGCTGCGGCGAAGGCGTACCTTGGCTTTTTTGCTGATGGCGAGCGCGCCAAAAAACAGGATGCATGAATGGATCATGCATCCTGTCTGTATTTCCGCTATAACTTATCCTAAGAAGCCTCTGAGTTTCTGGGCTGCCATGACTCTCTGGAGTGCGAGCATGTAGGAGGCGAGGCGGTAGGTGACGTGGTATTTTTCTTTGAGGGCATAGACGTCTTCGTATGCTTCTCTCATCTTTTTCTGGAGACGGGCGTTGTATTCGTCTTCGGTCCAGTAGTAGCCTGTGCGGTTCTGGACCCATTCGAAGTAGGAGCCTACGACGCCGCCGACGTTGCTCATGACGTCCGGGAGGACTTCGATGCCGTGTTCTTCGAAGTATTTGTCTGCTGTTTCATCGGTCGGGCCGTTTGCGCCTTCGAGGATGAGTTTTGCTTTTACTTTTTTCATGGTGGATGCGTTCAGCTGGTTTTCCATAGCTGCTGCGAAGATGACGTCGACGTCCTGGGCGAAGAGTTCGCTGTCAGGGATGAAGGATGCGCCTTCTTCTGTGTAGCCTTTGAGGGATCTGCCGTGGCTGTTGGCATAAACGTACATGGCTTCGATGTCGAGGCCATTCGGGTTCTTCCATGTGCCATTGATATCGCCTACAGCGATGATCTTGACGCCTTCTTTATGCATGAGGAGGGAGCCTACGGAGCCAACGTTGCCGAAGCCCTGTACGACCATGGTGAGGTCTTTCATTTCTCTATGGTTCTTTTCGCACCAGGTCTCGAGTGTGAAGAGAAGGCCGCGGCCGGTAGCTTCGTTTCTGCCGAGGGATCCGCCGACTTCGAGTGGTTTGCCTGTGACGACGCCTGGCTGCCATTTGCCGGAGAGGGCTGCGTATTCGTCAGCGATCCATGCCATGATCTGGCCGTTGGTATTGACGTCTGGTGCCGGTACGTCCTGGTCTGGTCCGATGATCGGATAAATGCGGCGTACGTACATGCGTGTCAGTCTTTCGAGTTCACGCCTTGACAGTTTATGCGGGTCGACTTTGATGCCGCCTTTAGCACCGCCGTAAGGAATGTTGCCGATGGCGTTCTTGATTGTCATCCATGCAGCAAGGGCTTTGACTTCGTTTTCATCGGACTGCGGATGGAAACGGATGCCGCCTTTTGCTGCGCCGCGTGCGGTGGAGTGCTGTACGCGGTAGCCGGAGAATACTTCTACATGGCCGTCATCCATGGTGACCGGGATGCTGACTGTCAGCTCGCGTTCCGGATAACGGACGAATTCATAATCATTTCTCGGGCAGCCGAGTACTTCTGCTGCCTTATCCAATACATGAAGCATATTTTCATACGGATTGTAACCTGCCATGATCAAGCCTCCAAGAAGAAATGGGATACGAATTCCAATAAGTGGACTCTATATCCTGGAACTTATGGCTTTACTATACCACCTTTCTTCCTGTTTGAGAAGATAATTGCATACATAAATGAGTATTCAGCATAGGTTATATTTTAAGTCATGCTTTATTTGCCAAACAAATGAAGAGGGGAAATGGGGATTAGAACCGTACGACCTCGCTTCGCTCGTGGTAATCAACCCTATCCACCGCGAAAGGAATATGCTTTACTTATTACTGCACCCCTTTCGGCGCATGCGCGCCACTTCCCCCGAAGGAGGCAGCTTCGCAGAGAATAAAGAAAAGATTTTAAATCTGATTTGTTTTTGCCCTTTCGTACCCCATCCCCTACCATACTCCCTTCCCCGTCTGGGAAGGCGAGTTTAATGCACTCCACCCGAGGAGAAGCTGGATTTTGCTAATTACTGTTCCCCATTTCCTGCATCAAAAAACGGCGCCGAAGCACCGTTGCTGATTTTATTTCCCTTATCCTTTTACATCAGGCCTTTGACCAATACGAAGAGGATGAGGAGCGGGAGTACGTAGCAGAAGTAGGGACGGATCCAGCGGGGCATTTTCATGCCTGTGCCGGTGTTGACTTCTTCTAAGTACTTGTCAAAGCCCCAGCCGTACTTGGATACGCAGAAGAGGGCGAAGATGATGGAGCCGAGCGGAAGGATAAGGCCGCTGACGAGGAAGTCTTCCATGTCGAGGATGCCTTTTCCTGCGATCTGCACGTCGGACCATACGTTGAAGCCGAGTGCACAGGGAATGCTGCCCAGGAATACGAAGGGCAGAAGGATGAGGACTGTCTTCTTTCTGCTCCAGCCGAAGTCGTCCATGCAGTTGCCGATGAGGCTTTCGAAGACGGCGGTGACGGTGGAGAAGCTGGCGAATGTCATGAAGACGAAGAAGAGGGATCCCCAGAATTGTCCGAAGGACATGTTGATGAATACGTTTGGCAGTGTAACGAAGATGAGGGACGGGCCTTCGGATGGTTCTACGCCGAATGCAGAGCATGCCGGGAAGATGATGAGGCCTGCCATCAGGGCTACGAATGTGTCAAGCGCGGTGATTCTGACTGCTTCGCCGCCCAGGGTGTTGTTGCGGCTCATGTAGCTGGCGAAGATTTCCATGGAGCCCTGGCCGACGGAGAGTGTGAAGAATGCCTGGTTCATGGCAGCAGCTGCCACGTTTCCAATGCCTGCTTCGACGGCGCGGTTCCAGTCAGGAAGAAGGTAGAATTCGACGCCTTTGGCGCTTCCCGGAAGGAGAAGGCTGTTTACGGCGAGGATAACGATGAGGCCCAGGAGGCCGAGCATCATGACTTTCGTGACTTTTTCAAGGCTCTTGGCAACGCCGCCTGCGCAGACGGCAAAGCCGACGAGGACGTTCAGGCCCATGAAGAATATGAGTTCATAAGGATCAGCGACCATGGCATCGAAGGTGGCTGCAACTTTCTCAGGCCCCATGCCATTGAAGGATCCGTTCAGGAATTTCCAGAAGTAGTCGACCATCCAGCCGGATACGACGGTGTAGTAAATCATGAGGACGAAGCTGCCCAGAAGGCAGATCCACCCGTGCCAGTGCCATTTGCTGCCTTTCGGCTCCAGTGTCTTGAAGCCCATCATGGCGCTCTTGTGGCTGGCGCGTCCGACGGCCAATTCCATCGTGACGACAGGTATCCCCAGTATTAAAAGGAATAACAGATAAAACAATACGAACACGGCCCCGCCGTACTCCCCGGTGATGTACGGGAATTTCCATACGTTCCCGATACCGATGGCGCATCCGGCGCTGACCAGAATAAATCCCAGGCGGGATTTGAAACTGTCTCTTCCTTCCATTCTTCTTTCCTCCATTTTATCTTTTCCGGATTTCCCGGTCCGCTTTGCCGCAAAGGCTTCCCGCGGAAAGGAAGCTTACATAAGGCCTCTGATCAGGATGACCAGGATCAGAAGCGGCAGGATGAACTGGAAATATGGTTTGATCCAGAGCGGCATTTTCAGTCCGCTGCCTTTATTGACTTCGGCGATGTAGTTGTCAAAGCCCCATCCGAATTTCGTCACGCAGAAGAGCAGGTAGACGAGCGCGCCGCCCGGAAGGAGCAAGTTGCTGACGATGAAGTCTTCGCTGTCCAGGACGTCTCTGGCTCCGATGATGTGGACGTCGCTCCAGATGTTATATCCCAGTACGCAGGGGATGGACAGAACGAATACAATGACAAGGTTCACGAGGACGGCTTTCTTTCTTGACCATCCGAAGTTGTCTCTCGCGCATGCAATGAGGTTTTCAAAGACCGCGGTGACGGTGGAGAAGCTGGCAAATGTCATGAAGACAAAGAAAAGTGTGCCCCAGAGCTGGCCGAAGGACATGTTCTGGAATATGCGCGGAAGTGTGATGAAAATGAGCGACGGGCCTTCATCCGGCTGTACGTTGTAGGCAAAGCATGCCGGGAAAATGATGAGTCCGGAAAGGACAGCGACGAAGGTATCGAGCGCTGTGATCCTCACGGCTTCGCCCGTCAGTGTGAAGTCGTCTGACATGTAGCTGCCGAAGATTTCAATGGCAGCGATGCCGAGGGACAATGTGAAGAATGCCTGGTTCATCGCAGCAGCTGCCACGTTCCCGATGCCTGCTTCGACTGCCCTGTCCCAGTCCGGGAGAAGGTAGAAAGCAAGGCCCGGTCCGCCGCCTTTGAGTGAAACGCTGTGCGCAGCAAGGACGACGATGAGGACCAGGAGGCAGAGCATCATGACCTTCGTGATGCGTTCGACGCCGTTATGCAGGCCAAGGCCGCAGACGCCGAATCCGCCGAAAACGGTAAGTGCCATGAAAATTCCCATTTCCGTGGGAGATGCCAGCATGGACGTGAAGACGCCGCTGACAGCTTCCGTCGGAACGCTCGCAAAAGCGCCGGTCAGGAATTTCCAGAAATACGCAAGCATCCATCCGGATACTGTCGTGTAGTACATCATGAGGAGCAGACAGCCAAGGATACAGAACCAGCCATGAATATGCCATTTCTGCCCGGGCTTTTCCAATTTCTTATAGCCCTGGACAGCGCTCCCGCGGGATGCGCGGCCGACGGCAAGCTCCATCGTCATGACGGGGATGCCCATCAGTAAAAGAAACATCAGGTAAAACAATACAAAAACAGCGCCTCCGTATTCCCCGGTCACATACGGGAATTTCCAGACATTCCCGATGCCGATGGCACAGCCTGCGCTGACAAGTAAAAATCCCAACCGGGATTTGAAACTATCTCGATTTTCCATCTCCTGCTCCTGCCTTCCTACCCATTTTTCCGGCCGCCCCTTCCGACAGCCTTAAAAAGACTTTCTCCCTATCATATATCAATAGACGCTATTGGGCAAGTGTTTGGGAAAGAGAAGCAAGAAAAAAGGAGCCATGAAATGAGTGATGTGCATTTCATGGCTCCTTTTAATGACTATATTACATGCCGAACGGCTCTCTTCCGCATCCCGGGATCTGATAAATTCCATGGCTGGTACGGAACAGGAAGAAATCAAAAGTCCTCTTTCCCCATCCGGAAAGAAGTGAAATCCAATGAAAGGACATCATGACCGCCTCCATCTCGCTGTCGAACTACGTTTACAATAATGAACACTTTGTTCTATACATAGAGTATCACTGGAAAAATAATAAAGCTATCATCACTTTTGGATGGATATATTTTATGGGATATGTCGAACAAAGTGTACGGGAAGTGGTGAGATGGAAGTGCGGGATGCGGGAGAAAACTATACAACCTCGCTGCGCTCGTGGAACTGCACCCCTTTCTGCCGCATTCGCGGCATCCTTCCCCGACGGGCAGGTCAAAACCTTCCGTACCGGCACTTAACGATATTATCACTATCATTTAAATACGAACCGTAAATGACAATCGTAAAATACTCATTCGATACTATCCGTCAGCAACGAAGCGAAGGACTTTAATCTCCCCGTCGGGGGAGAATGGTCAGCCTATCTTTTTACTGTTGCTGACAAAAGGGGTGCAGTATTCATTGGTTTTTATAAAAAGGTTCCATCGAGCCCCGCGAGGTTGTATGGTTTTATCTTCTTTCCCTCGCATCAGCGAGGTCGTATGGTTTTTCATAGCTGTATGGTTTTATCATATTTCTCCCACGCAAAACCCGCCGCAGTCCAATTCCTGCGGCGGGTTTCCTTACTATTTCCTTATTTCAAGTTTGTCTTGAAGAATTCTGCAATCTTGGCGAATGGGATGACGTCCATATGATCGTAGAGGTCGGTGTGGACGGCGCCCGGGATGATGAGGAGTTCTTTGTTATTTCCTTTCATCTTCTTGTAGACGTCTTCGCTGAAGTAGCGGGAATGGGCTTTTCCTCCATGGATGAGGAGGACGGGTGTCTCGATTTCATCGGCGTAGATATTGATCGGCATGCCGGCGAAGTCCGGGAGGGAGCTCAGTGTCGCACCTGTGGTGGAGCCGAAGGATCTCGGGCTGTAGCCTCTCTTTGTCTGGTAGAAGTCGTGGTAGTTTCTGACAAATTCAGGCATGTCCGGGGTGACGGTTTCCGGGACGCCGCCTGCCATCTTGTAGGTGCCGTTCTTGTAGTCGAGCGTTCTCTGCGCGCTGACCATTTCACGAAGGGCTTTTCTTTCTGCCTTGATCTGTTCCGGTGTCTTGTCATAGTCGAAGTAGCCGTTGGCGATGACGCGGCTCATGTCGTACATGGTGGATGTCACGGTCGCTTTGATTCTCGGGTCCATGGATGCCGCATTGATGGCAAAGCCGCCCCAGCCGCAGATGCCGAGGACGCCGATTTTCTGCGGATCAACATCAGGCCTGTTGGACAGGTAATCGACAGCTGCCAGAAAATCTTCGGTATCAATGTCCGGGGATGTGGTGTTTCTCGGCTGTCCGCCAGATTCCCCTGTGTAAGACGGATCGAAGGCGAGTGTCAGGAAACCGCGGGCCGCCAGTTCCTGTGCATAGCGTCCGGAGACCTGTTCCTTCACGGCGCCATACGGGCCGGCCACGGCAATGGCATCCAGTTTTTCACCCGGTTTCATGTCTTTTGGCGTATAAAGGTCGCCGACAAGAGTGATGCCGTATCTGTTGTGGAAGGTCACTTTCTTATAGCTTACCCTTGCATCTTCAGGAAATGTCTTGTCCCATGCGTTCGAAAGCTTCGAAGCGTCGATCGTTTCAGCCGGCGCTTTGGAAGCTGCGACGGGCGCGCGGTCCATAGCAGAAGCATTCATCATGCCGCCTGCCATGAGAAGTCCGAATGCAGCGAGCGTGAGAGCGCGTTTCATCATTTTCTTATTCATCTTGGTTCCTCCTGTGGTTGAATTCCATACCTTGCTTCTTTTACGAATGGAGTGTAACATTAGACTTAACTCTAAGGTTAATAGCATTTTCAAAAAATGGGAGGAAATATGTCATATACCATCCAGCAAGTTTCCAAAATGACGCGCATCCCGGCGACGACGCTCCGTTATTATGACAAGGAAGGCCTTCTCCCCTTCCTCGAAAGGACCGAGTCCGGATACCGCCGCTTCTCTGACGTCGACCTCGCCTCTCTCCAGATTGTCCAGTGCCTCAAGAGTGCAAGGCTTTCCATCGAGGAAATCCGCCAGTTCTCCGAATGGGTCCACGAAGGCGACAGCACGCTTCAGAAACGCCTCGACCTTTTCCTCCGCCGCAAGGAAGAAATGGAAAAGCAGATCGAGGAATGGAAGAAAATCCTCGACGTCATCAATTACAAATGCGAGTATTACCAGAAAGCTGTCGAAGCAGGAACGGAAAAGCATCTCTTCGCCAAGGACAAACTGCCCCACGCAGATGAATTCATCACAGCCATGCCTTCTTTACCAAATCCTCAGACATCTGAAAATTGAGAGCATTAAAAAATCTCCCTTTGGAATCCAAATTTCCTGGACCCAAAGGGAGATTTCTATTTTTACAATTCATGTCTTCCGACGGTTTCTGCTGTCTGGGCGAACCAGTCTGGTTTTTCTTCGTGGATCTGTTCGACGATCCACTGTCCTTCTTCGTGGCTTCCGGGGATGAGGTAGAAAGCGGAGCCTGAGCCGGTCATGACGGCGAGGCAGTCGAAGCTCTGGACATAGCGGGCGGCCGAGAGGAGTCCCGGGGAGTTCGGGAAGAGTCCGAGTTCGAAGTCGTTGGAGAGGGAATCGGCGAGGCCTTCCCAGTCTCTTTCTTCGAGCGCTTTGAGGCAGTCTTCTGTCTTGTCGATGCTGAGTTCTTTTCTTTCATCGAGCTTCTGGTACGCAGGACCGGTCGGCATGAAGAGCGGCGGCATGGCGATGACGAGCGGCAGGCCTTCCCAGGCTCTGGCCGGTGTCAGGATTTCCCCGATGCCCTGGCAGCGCGATGCCCCTCCTTCTACGCAGAAGGGAACGTCGGCGCCGATCCTGGCTGCGACTTTAAGGAGATCTTCTTTGCTGAGCGGATGCTCGTAAGCTTTGGAAAGTCCGCGCAGGACGGCGGCTGCATCGGCAGAGCCCCCTCCCATGCCGGCACCTGAAGGGATTCGTTTCTTCAGCGTCAGGAAGACGCCTCCTTCCAGTTCTGTCACGGCGAAGAATGCTTCAGCGGCGCGGACCATGAGGTTTTCCTGTCCTGCCGGCGCATCGCCTTCGAGGACTGTCAGGAGGATCTCATTCGATTTCTCCAGTGTAATTTCATCTGAGAGCGATATGCTGTGCATAACGGAATCGATCGAGTGGTAGCCGTCCGGCCTCTTCCTCCCGACCCAAAGCGTCAGATTGATTTTCGCGCGCGCTGTTTCCGTGATCATGATTACCTCTTTTCCTGCCATTTCCGGCATTTTCTTTCTTCATTTTATAGTGATCTATCTTCCATACTCATTATACCATTCCTTTGAATTATTAATATTTAAACATTTAAATTTGTTGTTGTATTTTTCAAGAGAACTATGTATAATAGTGATTGTTAAAACTGTATGTAACTATTTTACAAAACAGTATCATTAAAAATGTCCCACTTTGAAAGGAAATGGTCGTATGCCAGGATTATTTTTTGACGACTACGAAACCCCAGTTTACCGTCCGCCGAGTGAAGCAGAAAGCTTCATCCTCCGCGTGACTCGTGGATGCGCGCACAACCACTGCACTTACTGCAACATGTACCGCGGCGTCCAGTTTGAAAAACTTACCGATGAAGAAATCATGCGCCAGATCGCCATGGCTTACTCCGTCGACCGCGATGGTGTCCGCCGCGTATTCCTCGCTGACGGCGATGCGCTTGTTCTCGAAACCGAACGTCTTCTGAAAATCCTGAATACGCTCAAGAAATATTTCCCGAACCTGGAAAGAGTCGCATCTTACGCCGCTCCTGGAGATATCCTCAGAAAGTCCGTGGAAGAACTGACCCAGCTTCGTGAAGCAGGCCTGCAGATCCTCTACTACGGCATGGAATCCGGCGATTCCCAGACCCTGCGCGATATCCGCAAAGGCGTCGACGGCCCGCAGTCCATCGAAGTCGGCAAACGCGTACGCGCAGCCGGCATGCAGCTTTCCATCATGATCATCCTTGGTATCGCAGGCGTTCCGGGCAGTGAAAGACATGCCCTGGCCACCGCAAAAGCCATCAATGAAATCAAACCGACCCATCTTTCCGCACTCTCCCTCATGCTCTACCGCGGAAGCGAACTGAAGGATCAGTTCGAACGCGGCGAGTTCACACCGCTCACCCCGGCAGGACTCATGGAAGAGCTGAAGGTCATCATCGAGCACCTTGACCTTCCGGAAACGGAACACATGATTTTCAGAAGCAACCACGTTTCCAACTACATCCGCCTCGCAGCAACATTGCCGAGAGACAAGGACCAGCTCCTTGCGGATATCGATGAAAGCATCGCTTACCTGAAGAAACAGAAGCACTGGGATATCTACAACCACGACTGGAGCAAATTCTAAGTCCGTCGTTTGATTTTTCACCTTCAAACTCCTATAATAAAAACAATCAGAAATGATTCAGAGAAAATGAAATGCCGCGGATTGGAAGACGATCCGCGGCTCTTTTGTTAAGGAGGAATAATATGGTATCCAAGAAATGGCTCGCCCTTTCAGCCGCTGTGCTGATGGGCCTCGCTCCCGTATCCTTCGCATCTGCTGCTGATGAGACGCCTTCAGCAGCACAGGTCTTCAAGACCACAGCTGCCTTTGTACAGACGGCTTCAAAGACAGACAAGGCAGACTCCAAAGAAACGGCCAAGGCTCCGCTCACGGCTGAATCGATCAAAGTGAACCCCGCCAAGTGGAATTACGATGAGAAGAATGATATTTACTACCAGATCGGCCTCGTCTACTGCACAAAGCCGGCTGCGACGGAATATGAGCAGCTCGCTGTCTACGTCCCGGGCGCTTATATGAAGGGCACGAAAAATCAGGACGGCACGTACACGGCCGTTATCAATGACAAGGCAAAGGTAGGAAACTACACAGCTAAGACTGCACCGATCGTCATGCCGGTCAATACGGGCGGATACGCCGCGCAGAAAGCGCCGTCCGCTTACTATCCTAACGGTCTCAATACGTACCTCTCCGAAGGCTTCGTCTATGTCTTTGCAGGATGCCGCGGAAGAGAAAACGGCACGAACCCGGACGGTACGGAATTCGTCGGCGGCGCTCCCTGGGGCGTCACGGACCTGAAGGCCGCTGTCCGCTACCTCCGCTACAATGACAGTCTCATCCCGGGCAGCAAGAACCGCATCTTCACCTTCGGCCACAGCGGCGGCGGCGCGCAGAGTGCACTCATGGGCGCGACCGGCGACAGTGATTTCTTCGGACCGTACCTTTCCTCCATCGGCGCACTCATGACCGATGCAAAGGGAAAGCCTTTGAGCGATGCCATCGACGGCGCGCAGGCATGGTGCCCGATCACGAACCTTACGCAGGCCGATTTCTCCTATGAATGGATGATGGGCCAGTATGCGAACGACGGCGAGAGAGCCTACGGCACATGGACCCGCGCGATTTCTCAGGACATGGCAAGAAATTATGCCGCTTACCTGAACAACATGCAGCTCAAGGATGAAAATGGAAATCTGCTCACCCTTTCGCAGGGCTGGGACGGAAACGGCATCAATGCGAGCGGCACATACTATGACTACATGAGAGGTGTCATTGAAACATCGCTCAACCATTTCCTCTCGGACAACAAATTCCCGCTCACCTTGGGAGGCAGCGATTTCCATATGGACGGCGGCTTCCCGGGACAGGGCCCGCAGCAGCGCCCGACCTCCATGGTCCCTGGCGGCAAGCCTTTCCCGAAGGACACACCGACCGAGCCTCATACCTACCAGACCCCGCAGGACTACATCGACAGCCTGAACGGCGACGACCCGTGGATCACCTATGACGCCAAGACGAATACGGCAAAGATCACATCCATCGGCGCCTTCACGTCCCGCCTCAAGAAAGCATCCAAAGGCATCGGCGCCTTCGACAGCACCACGCTCTCCCAGGCAGAAAACCTCCTCTTCGGCAATGGCAAGGTCAGCGCCATGCACTTCGACGGCGGCATGTCCTGGCTCATGGAACACAACAAGGACCGCTACAGCGCTTACGCGGACTACAATGACAACATCAGGAAATCTTACTATGACGAAATGGACAATGTCGACAGCCTCGGCGTCCCCTCCATCATCCGCCAGATCATGTACGATCCGATGACATTTATCCTCGTTCCGAACGATGAAGAAAAGCCGTCCGTCCTTGCCAACCACTGGCGTATCAATACCGGCCTCTTCCAGGGTGACACCGCTCTCAATACCGAGCTCAACCTTTACCTCGGCCTGAAGCAGAGAAAAGACGTGAAGAACGTCCTCTTCACGACCGTCTGGAACCAGAAGCACACCATGGCAGAACGCACCGGCAATTCGACCGGCAACTTCATCGCCTGGGTCAAAGAAGTCACAGCAAAAGAATAAATGCTCACGGAAAAGCCTCCATCGGGGGCTTTTTCCTATGGAACCACCAATGAGGCAACCGGAAATCCCGCACTTTTGCCCGATTTCCTTATTTCCATGCATCCTGCGCCAAATAAAATTACCATGCTTGACATCTTCTGATATAATGAGATGAATGTAATTCCGCGGGCTGCTTTGTTGCCTATGGCCCGCGTTTCTTGCGCCCTGCAGAAAGGAACCAAAATGGCATTTCTTTCGATGTCCGAATACCGCACACCGCTCTTCTGGAAACGTCTGGCTTTCATTATAGCGATTACGATCCTAGGCACTTTCATTTATTCCGTCGGCGTCAATGCCTTCTTCGTCCCGCACCAGTTCCTGGCTGGCGGGCTGACAGGTATCGCCATGATTGTATACTACCTGACCGGCATTCCGATCGGCGTCACGAACCTTGTCCTGAACCTCCCAATCCTCGGTCTCTCCCTGAAATTCATGGGGAAATTTTACACCATCATCACGATCCTCGGGACCGTTCTCCTTTCCCTTTTCATCGATTTCACGGCCTTCCTGGCTGACTACCACGTCGTCAAGGACCCGATCGTCGCTGCCATCTCCGGCGGTGTCGTCCTGGGCGTCGCCATGGGTATCCTTTACCGTTACAACAGCAATACCGGCGGCCTCGACGTCATCGGTGCCATCATCAAGAAGTACTACAACCTGGAAATCGGCTACGTCGTCTTCGCACTGAACTTCATCATCGTCATGGCCAGTGCATGGATCTTCGCTCTGGAACCAGCCATCTGCACCCTGATCGGCATGTACATCAATGCGAACCTCGCCAGCCGTCTCGTCCTTGGTTTTGCCCAGAGAAAAGCAGCCTTCATCGTCTCCGACAAGCCGCTTGAAATCTCTGATGCCATCCTGCGCACCATCCACCACGGCGCGACCCTCCTCTACGGCCAGGGCGCTTTCTCCGGCGCTGACAAGAAAATTATCTTCGCCATCGTCGACCTCACCCAGGTCACCCGCGTCCGCCACCTCGTAGAAGACATCGACCCGCACGCCTTCGTCTTCCTCATGAACACCACCGACGTCATCGGAAGAGGCTTCACCAGCCCCCTCGCCGCCGGCCGCAATATCCCCCAGTCCATCCGCTACACCTGCGACGAAAAAGGCGACGTCGTCCCCACCCGCATGTGGCAGTTCGAAATGGACGCAGAAGCCCATCCCTACAAAGGCGAACAAACACCACCCAAAGTCGACCAGAAATAAAAATGAAGGGGCTGTGACAAAATGTGCAATCATTTTGCCGCAGCTCCTTTTTGCGTAGGTATAGTGGGTATATTCGATTAGAGGATTATCTAACAAATGTATTTATCGACTCTATCTGAAAACCTCAAAGGATGCTTCGCCTCTTTAGAAACTGCACCACTTTCGCCCAGCATCAGAAAAATGATAGGCTGGGCACTTTCTCCTACGGAGACAGCTCGGCGATGAGAAACAAAAGAAATCAGTTCTTGTTTGTTTTAAACTTATATAACTGCGCTCGAAAACTACTGTATTCCCGGTCTCCGACCGGACCTTCTCCTTCGGAGCAAGGTCAACACCCTTAAACCTCGCTTCGCTCGAGAAAAGAAAAAAGCAGCGTTTTAACGGATTTTGTCACAGCCCCTTTTTTGATGCAGGGAGGATGATCCTGCGAGCGAGGCGAAATACTCGCCTTCCCAGACGGGGAAAGGGAACCGCGTGCGGTGGATAGGGTTGATTATTGACAGCCGAAGGCTGGTTGTATGGTTTTCTGCTTTCCTATGACTCCGTACACTTGCATTAGATATTCTTTTAATCTTATCCCACCGCAAAAAGAGGCTGCAGAAATGATTGCACATTCCTGCAGCCTCTTTTTAATATTCCCTACACTTCCAAATCTTCAATTCTTTTTATGGTGTCTTCTCGGATTTCTCTGTATCCTGCGTGGCCGTCCTGACGGAAGAGGATGGCGCCCTTTCCTACTCTTTCTTCCGTGCTGACGTAAGCGCCGAAGAAGCCGGCGATGTCTTCGCCTGTCCAGAGGTAGAGGCGTACTTTATGGTTGACGTGGCTTGCCATTTCCTTTTCGGGGATGATTCTCGGCGCCTGGATTTCGCCGAGGCCGTCGTCATCGAGTTTCTTGAGACGGATGAGCCAGCGGCGGACGGAGCCGTTCCGCATGAATTCGGTGAGGCTTCCTCCGTAGGATTTCTCTGCTTCCACGGCCGCGACGAGAAGGGCCATGATGGTACGGGAGTCGAGGTTTCCGACTTCGGCTTCGCTCACGGATTTCGCGCTCCATGTAATGTGGGATTCCCAGAGGATATCGCGGAAGTCATCGAGTTTCAGTTCAGGATGAGCAGCTTTGAAATCTTCAATGGTCCTCATGAAGCTCTGGCCGGCAGCGGAGTAGGATGCTTCGATTTCCGCATCCTCGTCTTTCTTTCTGGCCGTGATAGCCCATGTGCCTACGCCCAGGCGGTCGAGGTCGTCGAGGTATCTTGTAATTTTTTGGAAAGCCCTGCCATGCCCGGCGGATTTCCTTCGTTTCTGTGCCAGCAACGTCTCGAAGCGGTCGACGACTTCGAGCATGTCTTCAGGTAGGCGGTGGCGGCATTCGGCTATAAGGTCGACGGGAATGATGTAGTAGGCCGATGCCATGGCGCCTGTCATCGCTCCGGTAGAGTCGGTATTGCCGCCTAAGGAAATGACGGTGCGGAGGGCGTCTTCAAAATTTTTGGATTCGAGGAAGGCAGTGATGGCTTGAGGAACCGTTTCCTTGCAGGATTCCTGATGTTCGTAGGTCTTGCGGATTTCTGCGCAGCTGCGGCTCAGGTCATAGCCGAAGATCCTCTGGACGTAGTCCTTGATTTCCTCTTTCGTCGAGCCTGTTCTTGCCATGTAGACGACGGAGGCGACGGCGTCGGCGCCTCGGATGCTGTCCGGATTGACGTGCGTCGTCATGGCGGAGAGGCGTGCCATTTTTCTTGTCTCGTCGATCGTGTCGTAGAGCCAGCCGATGCAGGAAATGCTTATAGCCGCATCGACAGTATCGACGTCGATGGGCTTGTGATCCTTGAAGAGCCAGCGGAGGTACTGCGCGCTGTAGCCTGACTTGGGGTATTTCCTGCCCCAGCGCAGCATCGTCTCGGCGATGCATTTCTGGATCTCCTTGTCGCTTTCTCCTTCTGAATCCATCAGGGCTTCCGCCACAGCGACTGTCATGACGGTATCATCGGTGTAGGTCGACTCCGCAGTAAAAAGCGGGAAATCCTTCGTCTTTTCACCCCTGTCGAACTCATAAGGCGCGCCGATCATATCGCCCAAAGCTGCTCCGTACATCGCACTGCCTCCTTCTGAAATGCGCTTGTCGCATCTCGATTGCACTCTATGTCATCTTAATCATAGCACGGAAAAGCGCCGGCTGTTCTTAGTTTATTTCTATATTTTCCCCTTATTTTTTAAGAAATTGATAACCTCCTGTTTGACTCATTCATGCATGAAAAAAGAGCCCGAAACCAGGAAGATAGTTTCAGAGCTCTACTTGATGCCGGCAACGACGGTCGCGATGATGATGAGTGCCATGCCTGTCAGTTCGTACATGCCAAATGTCATGCTGAAGAGGAGGAAAGAAAAGATGACGGAGGAAACTGGTTCGAGCGCCGAGATGATGCTTCCTCTTGACGGAGAGACGTAGGCAACGCCGCCCAGGTAGAAGACGAAGGATAGGATGGTACCGAAAACGACGACGTAGGCAAATGCCAGAAGCGTGTTCGTATCGACGACGCCGGTGAAGGTGGTCATAAGCGTCACGGGCATGAGGACAAGGGATCCGAGGAACATGCCCCAGCCGACGACGACGGGCGCGCTGTATTTCAGGATGAGGCCGACCGGGGAAATCGTGTAAAGCGCGCAGGCAAAGGCGGAAAGGAGGCCCCAGAAGAGCGCCTCGGGAGGAAGCGCCAGAGACGTCAGGTCGCCGGCTGTCGCGATGAGGACCGTACCGACGATGGCGAAAACGGCACAGAAGACTTCCTTCCCCCGCGGAAGCCGTTTTTCACGCATGCAGTACCACATGATGATGAGGACCGGCATGATGTATTCGAGAACCGTTGCGGCCGCCGCGTTGCTGACCTTGATGCAGGCGAAGTAGCAATACTGCGTCCCCAGCATGCCGAGGCATCCGAAGATGATGAGCCGCAGCCTTTCGGCTGAACTTTTCCAGACGGAAACAATGTCCTTCCCCATCAGATGGGAAATAAGAAGGAGGAGCGATCCAGCAACGAAGAGGCGGAAGAATGTCAGCCACTCCGGAGATATGCCCTGCCCCTGCAGAATGTACTGCCCTGCGATGCCGCTGGAACCCCAGAGAATGGAACCTGCAGCGACGAGCAGCACGCCGTGACTGGATAAATTTGCCATGATCTCCCTCCTTTCGTTTTGTCTTATCATTGTAGCACGGAAACAATTTTTGAAAAAAACCGCAAAGAAATGGAAAATTCCCTTTCCAAAAGAGTGTCACGAAATACGGCCCCGCGCATTTGCGGAATCGTCAAATTCGATGCCCCTTCCCATTTATTTAGGGACTGCCGCGCTCCTGTGGAGCAGGGTGTTTTCGCCGCTTTCCCCTGTTTTCTCTTCCGCAGTCTCTCCTGCACCTATGATTAAATGTTTTCAATATGTAGAACATTATTTCTTTTTTGCATTTGACTCAGTTTTTGATTCTGCCTATACTGTGGATAGAGGCAAAGGCAAAGCCCTCTGTCTCCTGCACTTAGCCGGCGGACCCTTACTAATGTCTGCACATATACCCCAATATTTGCGGTACTTCTAATTGTTTTCACTGCTTTCGTTCTTCTCAAGATTTTTTTCATTTGATCGTAGTATGAAAATATGCCTCTTGAATGAATCGTAGTGACACAGTAAGGAAAAATCCCCTCCATCCGCCGGCAATTCAAAATAGGACTCTTACCCAAGGAGAGTCCGGAAAATCCCCGCCGCCCGCACGACGGGGATTTTTCCTGCCCGTTTATCATACCTCGTAGCAGGGTATTGTATGAGCGTAGTATAATGAGGAGTAATGTCCGAGGGGAATTTCTCCTCCATTTTCCCATAAGAAAGCAAGCCAAATGGCTGCCATAAGGAGTCAAATTATATGCGTATCGCTATTATCGGAGCGGGGCATCTGGGCTATATTATCGCGGAATTTCTTTCCAACGAGCAGTATGACGTCGTCGTCGTCGATTCGGATGAATCGAAGCTGGATGCGATCCGCGACGCGCTGGACGTACTGACGATCCATGCCGACGGCACGAGCCCGTCTTTCATGCGTGACGAAGATATGAAAGGCACGGATATCGTCGTCGCCGTCACCGCCATCGATGAAGTGAACATCATCGCCTGCATCCTCGCCAAGAAGAACGGCATCCCCCATACCATCGCGCGTATCAGGGACCCGAAGTTCCTTGCCGAACCGCCGTCCTACATCAGAGAAAATTTCGACATCGACCTTCTCTTAAGTCCTGAGCTCATCACCGCGCGTGAAATCAACCGCATCCTGATGACGCCTTCGGCACTGAATGTCGAAGACTTCGCAGAAGGCAAGGTACGCCTCATGGAAACGAAACTGGGACCGCGTTCCCCGCTTCTCCATATCCCGCTGAAGGATCTGCGCCTGCCGCAGTCTGTCCTGATCGCTATGATTTTCCGCGATCACAGGATGATCATCCCTCACGGCAATGACGTGCTGCTGCCGCTCGATAACGTCTATTTCCTGGGAAATCCGGAAACTGTCGCCGAGCTTTTGCAGAATGTCGGGGCCGCCAATTACCAGCACCGCATCCGCCGCGCTCTCATCATCGGGGCCGGCCGCACGGGGCAGATTCTCGCCCCCATGCTGGAAGAACAGGGCATTTCCGTCAAAGTCATCGATAACGACAGGGACCACTGCCGCCTCGTCGCTTCCCGCCTGAAGAAGGGCATCGTCCTTTACGGCGACGGGACCGACATCGATCTTCTGAAGCAGGAAGGCGTTGAGGATGCGGATATCGTCATCTGTATCACAAGCGACGAACGCCTGAATATGATGATGGCGCTCCTGGCCAAGCACCTCGGCGCCCGCCAGACCATCGTCCGCGTCGTCCGCACCGAGTACGTCGCCCTCATGCAGCAGGTCGGCGTCGACATCGTCCTTGCGACCAGGCTTCTGGCTGCCGGCGAAGTCCTCTCCTTCGTACGAAGCGGTTCCATCGAACGCGTCAGCCTCCTCGAAGGTGCGTGCGTCCAGGCTGCCGAAGTCATCGTGCAGGAAGGCTCTCCGCTCGACGGACGCCGCCTGATGGACGTCGATCTTCCGAAGGGCTGCCTCATCGGCACGTACGTCCGTGACGGCAAAGCCTTCATCCCTGACGGCCGCTCTGCCCTCCATGCCGGAGACAGGGCCATCGTCATCGTCGAAGCCGACCAGGCCTCCGACGTCCTTTCCTTCTTCAAAGGCGGGGATTAAGCAATGAATCTTAAAGTCATTTACACCATGCTTTCCCGCATCATGCTCGTCAGCGGGGCTATGGTGGCGCTGCCTCTGGCCATTTCCCTCATCATGGGAGGCCCGATCCTCGCCTTCATCTTCTCCATGGCCGTCGCGGGTCTTGCAAGCGTGGTTCTCAAAAAAAGAGGCGTCGCGCAGGAAAACAGCCTGACGCCCAGAGAAGGCACGGCCATCACCGCGCTCTCCTGGCTCTTCGTCTCGCTCCTCTTCGCGCTGCCTTATATATTCAGCGGAACACTGGGGCCCCTGGACAGCCTCGTCGAAAGCATCTCCGGCCTCACCGGCACCGGCGCGACCGTCATCGACGACCTTGGCGCTGTCCCGCAGAGCATCCTCTTCTTCCGCGCCATGACGCACTGGCTGGGAGGCCTCGGCATCATCGTCATCTTCGTCGCCATCTTCCCGCAGATCGGGCGCGGCAGTGCGAAGATGGTCAATGCGGAAAGCACCGGCCCCACCTCCTCGAAAGCCCTTCCAAGGATCAAGGAGACAGCCTCTGCCCTCTTCACCGTCTACCTCATTTTCACGATTGCTGCCGCCGCGGCCTACATGCTCTGCGGCCTCACCTTCCTTGATGCGATAGACACGTCGTTCTCGACGATTGCGACCGGCGGCTTCTCCACGAAGGACGCCAGCATCGCCTACTATAACAACCCCGTCCTTGAGCTCGTCATCGCTTTCTTCATGATCATCTCGAGCGCCAACTTCGGGATTTACGTCGAAGCAAGGAAACGCGGCCTTTCCGCCATTACCGGCGATATGGAATTCCGCACCTACATCGGCATCGTCCTGGCAGCGACGGTCCTTATGACGATTTCCTTAGTCCTTCAGGGAAATTACGGATTCGTGGAAGCACTCCGTGAGACCTTCTTCCAGTCCGCCTCCCTCTCCTCGACGACAGGTTTCGTCTCTGCGGACTTCGACCAGTGGCCGTCCTTTGCGAAATTCATCATCCTGCTCATTATCATCGTGGGCGGTTGCGGAGGTTCTACCGCAGGCGGCCTGAAAGTCATCCGCCTCATCCTCCTCGTGAAGAGCTTCACCTCGATTCTGAAGCTCCACATCCACCCGAGAGCCGTCCTCCACGTCACCGTATCCCACGAAAGATACTCCCAGGACACCATATTCCGCGTCCTCTGCTTCTTCTTCATCTACATGGCCCTCTCCACACTCTGGGCCGCATGCATGATGATGGACGGAGTCGCCTTCATGGACGCCATCGGAGTCTCCTTCTCCACCATGTCCAACGCAGGCCCGGCCTTCGGCCAGTTCGGAGCCACCTGTACCTACTCGGCACTCCCCGATTTCAGCAAATTCGTCGTCTGCCTCTCCATGCTCTTCGGCAGACTCGAATCCGTCACACTCCTTGCCATCTTCATCCCTTCCTTCTGGAAAAAGAGCGGATGGTAAGAAAAATGAAAAGGGCTGTGGTAAATGGATAATCATTTATCACAGTCCTTTTTGATGGAAGAAATTATCAGATTTCTTTACATTTCCTTTTGACAAAGTCTATTATTGTCACACTAAAAGTTATAATTAGGATAAGAAGGAAAAATGCATGACACAGATGAATCCTTCTTAAAGATAATCATACGTTGATGAAGAAGGGATGAAGGAAATGAAGTACGGAGTATCGGGGACAGGCGATGTGGGACATGTCATCGCAAGCAAATTAATCGACCTCGGCCATGAAGTCATGATGGGTGCCAGAAGTGCATCGAGCGAAAAAGCGCAGAAATGGGCTGAAGAACATGGCAGCCATGCCTATTACGGAACATTTGAAGATGCTGCCAAATTCGGGGAACGCGTCTTCAACTGCACGCAGGGAATTCATGCTATCGAAGCACTGGAACTGGCAGGAAAAGATCACCTCAATGGAAAAATTCTGATTGACACTTCGAATCCATTCCACTATGAAGACGGCCATATTTCCCTTGATCCTAAGTACAGCGGAAACACAAGCCTTGGCGAAGAAATCCAGAAATTTCTCCCAGAGACCAGAGTGGTAAAAACCCTGAACTACATCGGCAGCTCCATGATGGATTTCAATTATGATGATAATGACTCTGACTATGCTCCCTTTACTGCTTTCTACTGCGGCAACGACTCTGATGCCAAGAGGGAGACAGCCATACTCCTCTATGACTTCGGCTGGCGAGACCTCCTGGATATCGGAGACATTTCCATGTCCCGCTATACGGAGATGCTGGGCGCTTTTTGGGTACCGCTCTATAAGAAATTTAATTCCATGAAATGGGGCTTCGCATTATCCAGAAACTTTGAGAAAACGCCGGAAAAAATTGCCTTATCAAGAGGATACCTGGGAGCAAAGCCTACGGGGAAAAAATGGCATGGTCACGAGATCTATATACCGATTCCCAATCCCGCACACAAACAGCCGGAAGGCATCGATATGAAACAATATATCCTTGATGGTGATGGCACAAATAATATTTGTACAGATCTGCAAGGTGATATGACTAAAGCTCTTAATGATGAAAATTAAGTGAACGAAACAAAATAGAGTAAAAGAACACCGCTGCATGACTTGGAATGAGCCATACAGCGGTGCTTTTTTAGTATCCTTCGCCTTACCGGATATTCAATTCTTTAATCAGTGCCTGCTGGAGGACATTTGAGAAATTGACGCCTTTTTCCTGCGCCATCGTATCAAGCCACTGCGGGATGCTCAGCGTCTTCTTGATGGCTTTTGTATCGTACTTTCTCCGATACGCCAGTGTATCCGCTTTGACCAAAGTGACGATATCATCTTTGTTTTCTTTATGCACCTCATTGATTGGCGTCGGAGACGGTGCTGAAATGTGATTCTCTTCCATATCCCAGAGCATCAATGTCAGTGCATCTTCTGCCATCTCGCAGCATTCCTGAATCGTTTCTCCCTGAGAAAGACAGCCCTCTATATCCGGAAAGGAAATCGTATACCCGCCCTCCGGTTCAGCATGAAAAACAGCTGGATAAACATATTTCATGAGAATCCCTCCATCGCACCATTTTCTTTATTATATACGTAATCATACGTATCGAAAACAGGACGAATCCTCTCAGGATATCATCATCCGCCCCGCTTAAACATTTCTTTGCCTGAATTAAAGAAAATTTTAGGAATTGTTTGCATTGAGTCAATCACCTCATGGTATCTTTATTTCATCGAGGTGATTACCATATTTGCACTGAACAATTTTGATATAGGAGTCCTGTACCTGATCCAGGACTCCCTCCGCTCGCCGATTCTGACGAGCTTTCTGGAATTCATGACTGATCTGGGGAATAACGGCTATGTCTGGATCGCCCTTGCCGTCCTTCTGATGACCATCAGGAAATGCAGAAAAGCAGGACTTACGACGATGCTCGCGCTTGTCATCAATGTCATTCTTGCCAACGGCATCCTGAAGCACCTGGTCCAGCGTCCCCGCCCCTTTGACACCTACGGCGGCCTTCAGGTCCTGATCCACCGCCCGGCCGACTGGTCCTTCCCGTCCGGCCATGCATCAGCGTCCTTCGCTGCTGCTTTCGTCCTCTACCATTACCTGCCGAAGAAATTCAGCATTGTTATGTTCGTTCTCGCCGCGCTCATCTCCTTCTCGAGACTTTACCTCGGCGTCCACTATCCCACCGACGTCTTCGCCGGCGTATTCGTCGGATACTTCTCCGCATGGCTCTCTGAAAAGATCACCGGCTTCTTCGGCAAAGACACAGGAACCAAAGTCACCGCCATCATGGCCAAACGCCCCGGCAGGAAATCTGCCGAGAATGCGTGACCATTTTATCGCATAGATGATTAATTCCAACCCCTCCCATATTTAAACAAAATTTTATCGTTTATTAGATTTTCAGAAAGCACCTCATGATATACTTAAAATGACGAAACGAGGTGATGGCAGATGTTCGCTTTTGATAACTTTGAAATAGGCGCGCTTTACCTGATTCAGGACTTCATGCGCACTCCGAAGCTGACGGATTTCCTGGAATCCATGACGGATCTGGGAAATGCGGGCTTCATCTGGCTGGCTCTCGCCATCGTCCTCATCTGCACGAAGAAATACAGGAAGGTCGGGTATGCCACTTTTCTATCCCTGGCAATGAACCTCATCCTGACGAACGGCATCCTGAAGCATATTTTCAAAAGGGCCCGCCCCTTTGACACGTATCCGGATCTGCAGCCGCTCATCCATGAGCCGACGGACTGGTCGTTCCCATCCGGCCATTCCTCTGCTTCCTTTGCCGCTGCTTTCGTCCTCTACCATTACATGCCGAAGAAATTCAGCATTCCTGCGCTCATCCTTGCCACGCTCATCGCCTTCTCGAGGCTTTACCTTGGCGTCCACTACCCCAGCGACGTCATCGGAGGCGCCGCAATCGGTTACCTCACCGCCTGGGCGTCTGAAAAATTCATGACCTACACGGAGAAAAAAACGGGCGCGAAATCGCAGAATCTGGCTCATAAGAAAAGGGCAGAAAGCGCATGAATTTCCACTACCATCCAATTCATGAAAAGAAGCCGTAAAGAGACAAAAAATCCCGTCTTTTACGGCTTTTTTCATGTCTATTCTTCCTGCGTCTGACACCCATTTCAAACTTCATAAAAACTTTAAAATCTATTATATTTCATGAAAAGAATTCCATGTATATTATAGCCAGGCGAAAGCAAAGGAGCCTAAAAGGAAATAAGGCATCATCCGGAATACCCCGGAGCACCTCCCTGGAACCTGCCTGCGGCGCCATATCGCAGGTCGCTTCTCTTTCGCTGATACATTCCACAGCCAAATGTTTTGAAGGCCGTTAACTTCTGCCAGCACCACCTTCCGCAGGCAGGAGCCTTCCCAATTGTCCGGCGCGCCCACGCCCAGGACACGGCCGAAAGAATCAACTGGCTGGATCCATCCTATGGTCCGGACTCCCGAACGCCGGACCTGGAGAGACAGGTGCTCCCACATTTCCTGTCTCTCCGTATCACTCTTTTTCCAAACTACCTTTCAAAAACGAAAACGGACCCTGTTTCTGGAGTTTCCACCAGAGCAGGGTCCGTTTTCAATTGTTTATTCTTCAATATAAGCACCGAGAAGGTTGTCTATATCCGTCTTCGCATAGACATCGGCATCAGCCACGATGTCCCATTCGCCATTCATCATGCACCAGATCGTGAGGACGCCGAAGAAATGGCTCATCAGCAGTTTGGAGAGCATATCGAGCGGGGCATCTGCACGGAGCTCGCCTTTTCCCTTGCCAAGGCCGGTCACGAAGATATCCATGACCGTATTGCGGATGCCGTCGAGGCATTCCCTCGTCCGGGAATCCGGCGTTTCCGCCTCCATCGTTTCCTTCATCCACTGGCGCACCAGGCGCACGCCCGACCAGGAAGCATCCTTGTAAAGCTCGATGAAGTAGTAAAGGCAGCGTTCCCTGACGTCTCCGTCATAATCGATCGCCTTCTTGATGATGGTCTGGATTGACTGGAAGGAAAGCTCCGCCACGACCTCTTCCTTGCATTCGAAATAGTGGTAGAATGTACCCTTCGCCACGCCGCTGTCTTTTGTGATATCCTCTACAGACACGTGGTCAAATCCTCTCTCACTAATCAGCCGTCTTGCGGATTCCAAGAGCCTTGAACGCGTCTTTTCCGCCTTCTTCGTTAAAGCCATGATGCCTCCTCACTGTCACTAAGCATACTATTTCTTACAGTATACTAAAAAAGCATTTGTCTTGCAATGACTTATGGTCAATTTCTATATCCGGTCACTTCCCTGTCAGGAAAACGCATCGTTTCTATTTCGATAAAAATCATAATAGATTGCGAAAATGCCAACCTTGAATACCCCCTATTTCCTTGAGAGCCATCCTCATTCAATGCTATACTTGAATTACCCGGCAGCGGGAAATCCCGCGATCTGCCGTTTTTCGAATCAATAGATTCCGAGTACTGAGAGGATGTGTCCATATGGGAACAAGAAACGTACCGCCGTTCCGCAATGACGTCGTAGGAAGCTTCCTGCGTCCACAAGTCATTCATGAAGCGCGCCGCAATCTGGAAGCAGGCAAAATCACAGCTTCCGAACTTCGCCAAATCGAAGACGAAGAAATCAAGAAACTTGTCGCCAAGGAAATCGAAAATGGTCTCCATGCCGTGACCGACGGAGAATTCCGCCGCACTTACTGGCATCTGGACTTCCTTGAAAACCTTGAAGGAGTAGAAAAGGTCAAGGCCGAAGAATGGTCCGTCCATTTCAAAGGCCACCAACCCAAAGCCGCGACCGTGAAAATCACCGGCAAAATCGGCTTCGGCGATCACCCCTTCGTCAAAGACTTCGAATATCTGAAGAGCGTCGCAGGAGACACCATGGCCAAGATGACCATCCCGTCCCCGAGCATGCTCCACCTCATCTGCTGCGTCCGTGAAGAAAACTACCAGCCGATCGACCTTTACAAGAACGAAGACGACCTCTACAGAGACATCGCCCTCGCTTACCAGGAAACCATCCGCACCTTCTACAAAACAGGCTGCCGCTACCTCCAGTTCGACGACACCTCCTGGGGCGAATTCTGCGATCCTGACAAGAGAAAAGCCTACGAAGCAAGAGGGCTCGATCTCGACAAGATCGAAAAGAACTACGTGAAAATGATCAACCTCGCCCTCGAAGCCAAACCAGCTGACATGAAAATCACCATGCACATCTGCCGCGGCAACTTCAGATCCACCTGGTTCTCCTCCGGCGGATACGATCCGGTCGCTGAAATCCTCTTCGGCCACTGCAACATCGACGGATTCTTCCTTGAATACGACTCAGACCGCGCAGGCGGCTTCGAACCGCTGAAGCACATCCAGAAACAGCAGGTCGTCCTCGGCCTCATCACCTCCAAATTCCCGCAGCTCGAGAAATTTGAAGACGTCAAGGCACGCGTAGAAGAAGCCTCCCAGTACGTCCCCAAAGACCAGCTCTGCCTGAGCCCCCAGTGCGGCTTCGCCTCCACCGAAGAAGGCAACGCCCTCACTGAAGAAGAACAATGGGCCAAAGTCAGACTCATCCGCGACTACGCAGATAAAATCTGGGGAGAATAAAAGATAAATTGAAATAGAAAAGGGACTCGCAAGAGTCCTTTTTTGATGCGGGAAATCAAGAAAAGCGGTGAACGCCAAAACTACAAAACTTCCTCTCAAAAAAAATTTTTCCCTCTCCCTCCTCTCGACAGTTTCTGTCATCCTTTACCTTATAATGAAGATAGCAAACCAGACCGATGAACCACTGTCAAACGAAAGGAGAGCCCATCATGAAAACCGCACAAAAAGAACTTATCGCCAAACGCCAGGAAATCGAAGAAAAATTACAAACCATCATATACGAAGACGAAAAACTCGAACTCCTCTATTGCGGCCACCAATACGCCTCCGCCTACGCCCTCATCCGAAGAAAAGACGGCATGTACTACAGCTTCCGCTTCAGCGACCACAAGACCACGCCCTATTACTCAAGCAAAACCTTCGACATATACGCGCCGATCACGAGCGAAGTCCTAAGAAATATACGAGAAACTCTAGACAAAGTCTCATGGTGTCCCTTCACCCTATACGACTACCTCACCCTGCGCACCATCTACTATTTCAATAACCTGAGACAGCCATTCTGTATCGACAACACCATGAACATCTTCGTAGGCAACAAAATGGGCCTCCTCTTCTACCGCAGAAAACGCATCGGCAAAGACAACTGGGAATTCGAAACCGTCTCCGAATCCTTCCAAAAAGAACTAAGAAAACTCTTCGCCACAGGACTATTGCACGCCTATACCTGCAAGAAAACCAGAAGCATCCAGGTCTACATCACCGAAGCCGGCCTCTCCATAATCAAAGACACCGACCTCGAAAACAACAACTTCGTTAAACACTACCTCCAGTTCAAAACCGATCCCACATTCTCCAGCTGCCTCCAGCTCCCGACACAAAACAAAAAATATAAACTTTTCCGCTCTCCAATGGATAACCCGCCAGAACAAATGGTGGAATGAAAGGAAGCGCAAGAATCCAGCCACAGAAAAAGACCCGCGAGGGTCTTTTTTCTTGGAAGATGTAAGGAATATTGCTTTTCAGGGCCGAAGGCCGGTCTTGACCTTGCCCTGGAAGGGAAGGGCGTATGGTAGGGATGGGATTAAGAAAGGTTTCAAACAAATCAGATTGGAAATCTTTTCTTTATTCCTCTTGAAACCTGCCTCAGCGAGGAAGGGTGCCGCGAATGCGGCGGAAAGGAGTGCAGTTAATATAAAAATTCCGGGCGGAAACAGCATTTCTTCAGCCGAAGGCTGGTTTGCCTGTTTTCCCTTTGCGAAGCAAATAAGTGGTATCAACCTTCCCAGACGGGGAAGGAGGTGCACTGGTCAACGTATTTTGGACACAAAATCTCAAAAATTAGATGTCAAAAAAA
>ERZ773133.329-NODE-329-length-69107-cov-5.666773_pt1 | contig 69107 bp, 65 predicted proteins | sample MGYA00580861_ERZ773133 | MGnify/ENA primary metagenome ERZ773133 (study PRJEB29015, sample SAMEA2737844) | human gut metagenome | biome: human gut; feature: human-associated habitat; material: faeces | place: China | collected 2012 ...
ACAGGTCACAGGTGTAGTCTGTCTAATACTTTCCGACAGTAAATTTACCCCATCTTTTATGTAAAAAAACTTGTATAAAAAATATTCTGTGATATAATAATATTACATAGGACTCAGTAGGAGGTAGATGCAATGATTATAGAGAAAATAATTTTAATGTACTTAAGACGGTTGGAGTTTATGGACCTAATAATGTGGGAAAAACATGTCTTGTGAAATGTATTAGAGCAATTAAGCATGTTTTATTAGATAAGAAGAGCGGTCTGGTTCCTAATATTTTTTCAGACAATGAAGTGTGCCAATTAGGTGTGACATTTTTGGCGTATGGAAGAAAGTTTTCATATGATTTTCAGTATAATGCAAAGACTAATGAGTACGCATATGGATCTTTTTCTGAAATGTTAAAAGACCAGTATGGTAACGAGAAAGAAGTGAATTGGTTAAAGCGAGATACAATAAATGAAGTATATTACTGCACTGACGAAGATGTTCAGGCGATGATGCCAATCATTTCTAAAAATAATCTGTTTTACTATCTGGTAGACATAAGTAAGTTCGAATGCTTGAAAGAGATGAAAGACATTTTAGTCAGCTTTGCGGAAAAAATTGATATTATCAATATGAATAATATTCCAATGAAGCATACCATCGAACTAATGAAGAATAGAAATAACCTGCAAGAAAAGATTGTTGATTTTATTAAAAATGCAGATTTATATATGGATGATTTTAAATATGTCGATATAGACAAGATTCAAGTAAAGGCAAGCGACGAGGAAGAAAGACCTGAAGAAAAAGCATTGGATATTCCTGAAAACATTATGGACCAAATACGATTGGTGTCAACATATAAGGGTGTTCATGTTCCTAGTATGCTGTTTGATTCCACAGGAACTAAGAAGATAGCTGCAATAGCAAGCTATGTGATTGAGGCAATAGAAGAAGGTAGATTCTTGGTTGTAGATGAGCTGGATAGCAGTATTCACTTCAAATTGACAAGAGCTATCGTTGCATTGTTCAACAATGAGCTTAATACAAGTGCGCAGATGATATTCACGGTTCACGATATTAATTTGATGGATTGTAAGAGAATGTTTAGAAAAGAACAAATCTGGTTTGTGCACAAGGATGAGGAAGGAGTATATGTGTATTCGCTTGCTGACTTTACAGCGCAAGCGGGAGTACGCGATACTACTGATGTTATGGAAAAATATAGGAAGGGGGCACTTGGTGCGCTTCTAGATCCTGAATTGATAAAGTCGCTCTTAAGTATCAAAGGAAATGCGAAGGGAATGATTGCTGATGCAGAATAAACTCCCTAGGCTATTGATAAGCATAAGATATGCGTTATCTGTGAAGGAAATGAAGAGTATGAATATCTTGAGCGATTAAAAGCATTGAGGGTATGAGATGCACAATATGAAATCATTCTTGATAACGCTGGTGGGAATGGAAATATTCCGGCGAGATATCAGGACAGTTATCAGAATGGTTCCTATGAATTGGTACTTGTATTTTGTGATACGATGAAGTGATTATGTTTGGAAATCCATGCACAATGCAGATTATAACAAAGCATTGGACTGATGAGAATTTGAAAACTGCGGCAAAACCAGTAAATGCGCCATTAATTAAGAAATATACCGGTGTGGAGAATTACAAAGGAAGAGCGGATCAAATAGAAATTGTAATGCAACATATTACTGTGGATAATTATCAGGATATGCGGCGCAGGGTTGCGAGTCTGGAAACAATAGATACAGTTCCTGGAAGTAGTAATTTTGCCAACTATATGGAGTTATTTGAAGGTGATGATACAGGGTGGATACAGCGGATAAACGATACATTAGATTAATGTTCAGGAGAATAATGCTATATACTGCTGTGAAAGCGTCGTCAAACAATTCGTATTATAATATAATGAAAGAAAATTTGTTAAATGGATATTTATGGAGGTGCTTATGGCAGACGAAATGAGAAATATTTTTGTATCCCATCAACATAATGATGCAGATAAGATAGAGGCTTTTAAAAGTCTCATAGGTAGGCATGGAATTAATATGCGAGATAGTTCCATATATGAGAATAAACTAAAAAATAATGCGACGAATGAGCAGTATATCAAGCATGAACTTATTAAGCCTCAGATGACATGGGCAGGAACTGTTGTTGTGCTTATTGGAAAAGATACGGCAAAAAGTGATTATGTGAATTGGGAGATTAAAATAGCAGCGGAGATGGGGAAGAGAATAGTAGGTGTTTATCTCCAAGGCGCCAAAGAAGAAGACATTCCTTCAGAATTAAATGAATATGGACATGCGTTGGTTGGATGGAACGGAGATAAAATTGTAAGAGCAATTGAAGGAGAAGATATGGATTGGGAAAGACCTAGCGGAGTCCCTAGAGATAGTAATCCTACAGGCATGACTCATACAACATGTTAGGAGAAGAAGTATGAAATTGTATTCATATGTTATACCGAGAGATTATGGGTTTGCACCAAATCCATATTTTAATTATTGTACGTTGGCAACTTGCAAACCGGTAATAAGAAGATGTGCTCAATTAGGAGATTGGGTAGCTGCATTCGGGGCGGCAGGTAGCCCAGTACATGAGAAATTAGTAGTGCTTATGCGGGTAGAAGAAACCTTATCATTCGATGAGTACTGGGAAGATGAACGTTTTAGATGTAAACGCCCTGTGTTTAATAAAGGCGTGATGCATATGTATGGAGATAATATATATCATCACGTTGGAGAGGAATGGATGCAGGAGTTTTCACATCATAGTATGCCGGATGGAAGTATTAACTATGTAAATTTAGACAGGGATACGCAGACTGACAGAGTATTAATATCACAAGACTACTACTATTTTGGCAATAATGCAATTGATATGCCTCAAAGATTCGAGACATTAATCAGAAAAGGTCGTAATCATATTGTATGTAAGGACGAAGCTGTAATTAATAATTTTATCAGTTACATACGAGAAACTTGCGATAGAAGGATATATGGTATTCCTTACAGTAGAAAAACAGGCAATTTTATACATTATAAAGGAGAATGATAATGAATGTTATTTTCTGTAAACCAGAACTTACAATGACAGAATTGAAAGTAGCTACAGTGTTTTTGCAGGAATGCTCAGAGTTGTTAAGTTCATATGTTCCTAATGTACAGTATATTTCGACGGTGTTTCAAATGAATCAATTACTTGCACAAGAAGCAAGTAAAAATGATATTTTTGTGTTCTTCACATCTGAAAAGGGAGAATATACGGATACCATATTGAAGTTGATTAGAAAATACAATGATGCCCAGAGTAGAATATGGGCCATTGCGATGGAAGGTAATCCTGAGTGCAGACGACCTCCGGAGCCGGTTACTGGTAAGCAGAGTTTTGATGTTGCTAGTCGAAAAGAGAATAGAAATCCGTTGAAGAATAACATAAAGGCAATTGCGCAATTATTTGCAAGAAAGATAGTAGCGCAAACATTATCGCCGCTTTATCGGGATGAAGTGCTTTATTTTATTAGTCATAGGAGAAAAGATGGTGAGCGTGTAGCTGCAAAATTAGCGGATGGATTACGTTTATTAACCAGAGAAAGAAATGTATATAGAGATGTTGTTAATGTAAAAGTGGGAGATGACGCGCAAAAGGATATTGACAAACATTTGGCAGTGAGTGATGTCGTTATTTTTTTGCAGACAGAAGAGGCGCAGTATTCATCATATATTATAAAAGAATTATGCTATGCTCTTGTGAATGATATACCGGTTCTATGGATTCAGATTGATAACGCTACGTATGACCGGATGGAAATACGTCCTGGACAAGGTCCGGTTCTTAGTTATCGGAGTGAAGAATTTGAATCACAGGATAGACTAGAAGAAATTGTAGATGAAGTAGAAGATAAGTGTTTTCAGCTTATTATGAATTCTTCTAATCAGGTATATTCATATATTGAATATTTGAGTGAAATGCGTAATGCTGGGAAAATAAAATTGATAAACGATAGTAATTCAGTCTTAGCATATGGGATAGAATATCGCGAGAAGACGAGAGATTTGTATGATTCTGGTATACGTAAGCATTATATACAGTGTTTTGGACGAAATCCAAGGGAAGATGATATTCAGAATTTTATCGATAAAGTAAAAAGAGATAATAGTTATGACAAGCATGATAAATTGTTTTTGTTATCTAGTCATGGCCGTCGTGATAGAAGTGGTCAAGATTTAAAGGTTATAGAAGAAAATTATGATGACTATTTAATGAATCTAGAAAATATATCCGGCATCAAGAGACAACAGCGCAATAAGCGAATTATTTTCTCTGGGGCGTTCCCTGATTGTGATGAGATTTATGAGGCATCTTTGCTGGAGGCGTTAGTAGTGTATTCCAGGGAAATAATTAAGGATGGTTACACACTTGTTTTTGGTGCACATCCTACATTTCAGAAATTAATATTTGATATTGGTAGTTTATATGCTTCGGATGTGAAGTACTCTATTGAAATGCATATGGATAAGGCTTATATAGATCAGTACGATATTGAAGAGTTGCAAGAGAATTGTACTCTTATTTTGGCAGATGGTCTACAGGAAATGCGGGAAAATATGATTTGCAAAGAAAAGGGTGAGATGCTGATTTGCCTAGGGGGGAAAATTAAGCCTGATAAATCGCAACAAGGTGTAGATATCGAAGTGAATTTGGCAAAAAAGGTTAATATTCCTGTGGCATTAGTTGGTACTGTGGGCGGACGTTCCAGTGAGTACGCATTTGAAAAACTTACAGAAGGAGATTGGCTAGACCTAAATCCATGGGAGGAATCGTTAAACGAAGCTTTATTTTATAATATGAATCATCGCCTGATGATAAAGAGATTGTTGAATATCCTAGAATAGGGAGGACAAGCACGATGGAGCATCAAAATGAAAATTATTTCGGAATATATGTTTTTGAAGGCATAGATAATGTTGGAAAAACCACAATTGTTCAGAGATTGAAAGAAAAGATATCTCTATCCATGGAATGTGAGTGTACCATCGTTGCTTTTCCTGGAAATGAGCCAAGAACATTAGGTAGCTTAGTATATGACATCCACCATAATCAATCCCAATATTTTGATGTGTTCTTGAATGAAACCAGTTTACAACTGTTGCATATTGCTTCCCATATTGACTTGCTCCAGCGTAAACTGGTGAAATTGAACGCTGAACGATGTATTGTGCTGTTGGATCGTTACTGGTGGTCTACGTATGTATATGGATTAGCGGGTGAATTGAATAGCAATATAGTTCAAGCGATTCTTGAGCCAGAGTTAATCCACTGGAAAAATGTTAATGTTAAGAAAATATTTTTGTTGGAGCGAGAAACTCGTGAGCGGGATTATGATGAAGAAAAAGACAAAATAATTGTAGGTCTGTATAGAGAACTTGCAAGTAAAGACGCCAAGAGCATAATAATCGATAATGACGGAAGTATAGAGGAAGCGGTAAATAAAATATATAATAGCATAGTAGGAGCATAGTTTATGGGATTTGAGGAATTAAAGCCTACACCGGTATATGATACATATTGGAAGTTCGCAGCAAAACGCCAGGAAGTCTTTTTTAACCGTTTAGGCGGAGGGGATTACCCCTGGACGGATGATAAGATTATAAAAAAGTACAAATTTACGAATGCCTATAGGGCATCAGACCGTGTAAGTCAATATTTAATCAGAAATGTTATTTATGAAGATAATTACTATTCGCCAGAAGATCAGTGCTTTAGAATACTGTTTTTTAAACTTTTTAATAAAATCGAGACTTGGGAGTATATCAAAAATGCATTGGGAGAGATTACGTATTCTTCTTATAACTATGAGAGATATAACCAATTGTTGATGGAAAGAATGGGGGCGAATGAAAGAATATATTCCGCAGCTTATATTATGCCATCGGGGAAGAGTCGGTTTGGCTATGAAAAGAAACATCAAAATAATCTTAAGCTTTTAGAATATATGATGGAGTCTGGTTTGCCACAACAGGTTGCAAAGGCAAAAAGTTTGGAAGAATTATATGAGGTATTATTGGCTTATCCAACGCTCGGAACCTTCTTGGCATTTCAATTTGCAATTGATATTAATTACAGTGAACTATGTGATTTCAGTGAAATGTCATTTGTGGTTGCCGGCCCGGGAGCAAAGAATGGAATAAGAAAATGTTTTGGTGATATAAAAGGATATGATTACGAGGATGTAATCAGATACGTGGCAGAAAGGCAAGGCGAGGAATTTGAAAAACGAGGCTTGCGCTTCAAATCTTTATTTGGTAGGGAGTTGCAGTTAATTGATTGTCAAAATCTATTTTGTGAAACAGATAAGTATGCTCGTGTAGCACATCCGGATATTTGTGGAGTGGATGATAGAAAAAGGATAAAACAACAATATACGAATCGTAATCTGGAAAGGATTGATTTTTTCTATCCACCTAAGTGGGGATTGAATCATAAGCTAAACACCTAATATCAAGAAAGGGGATAAAATGGTAGAGTTTATTGATGGAAAAACAGCAAATGAAGTTTGGAGAAAGGCAGCTAACATGCTTTTGGCACAAGAGACAGCATTAAGCGGTAGAACCGGAGATGTACTTGAATTGTTGCATGCATTTATTTCTATTGAAAATCCAAGGCAAAAATGGGTATATGATCGAATGCCACCAATAAGTATAGGTTTCGCATTAGCAGAAGTGGTGTGGATAATGAACGGTGAAGAACGTTCAGAAGTGATTAATTATTGGAATCCAAAGTTAGCTGAATTTGCAGGTGATGGAGATACCTATTATGGCGCTTATGGAAAGAGAATCCGTTCTCATTTTGGTTTTGACCAGTTGGAGAAGGCATATTATGCTTTGCAAAATACCCCTGAGAGTAGGCAAGTAGTTATTCAGATTTATGATGTTGAAAAAGATTTTCCCGTAGATAATGGGATGCCTAGGAGTAAGGACATACCATGTAATATTTGCTCGCTTTTAAAAGTACGAGATGGGAAATTAGAGTGGTCACAAATTATGCGAAGTAACGACATACTATTAGGTATGCCATATAACTTTGTACAATTTACAAGTTTACAGGAAATCTTGGCAGGATGGCTTGGATTGGAGGTGGGGTCATATATTCACTACAGTGACAGCTTGCATTTGTATTGCCGTGATCTTGACAATATCGGGATAGGGAAAGAACCGGAATTGGAAAATTTGGATTCTCTTTCAGTGGGTAGGAATGAGTCGGAGAGAATTTTTAGAGAAATTTACAATAGAATGACAGCCTTAACAAATAGGAGTATTTCTGATAAAGAGATATTTTCTTTGGCACAACTAAAGTCTGAGTATATTGCTTATAACAATATCATGTTGATAATTGCAGCATATGTGGCAAAAAAGCTACATCACAACGATTTGGTAGATGAATTGGTATGTAAATGTGAGAATGAGGCTTATACAGCAATGTGGAACAGATGGGCGAATAAGAAAAGCACGGAAAATAAGTTGGTTTGAAAGGTAAGGAGGCACGTTATGAGTGATGTGAGTATGGAAGATAAAATATCTACTGAGGAATTGCATAAGGAAATGGATTTGATTCAAGCTTGTGTTACAAGAATGGCGGATAATTCCTTTAGACTGAAAGAACTGTTTATCTCGTTAATTGCAATAGCATTAACGGTGATGATGAGTCAGGAGTGTGAATTGTTAATTGTTTGTTTGATAGTATTGGGAGTAACAATTGTATTCTGGGGCTTAGATGCGTTCTTTTTGAAAATGGAGACATTATATCGTTGGAAATATGAGTGGGTTATTGAAAAGAGAATTGCAGGAGAACGGAGAGATTTGTATAACTTGAATCCACATAATAAAAATATGTGGTTAGATATAAATGAAAAAAATGAATGTTTTATGAAGTTTGTTTTTTCAAAGACATTAATGCCTTTATATGGGCTACCGGTGGGAATTGCTCTACTTTGTATTATGTACACATTGATTGTGCAATAGGAGATAAGTATTATGTATACTGGATTTAATCTTAAGATTGATAAAAATGCAACTATGTTTGGTGATAGATATAACTATGGTGTATACGAAATTATCGGGAAATCACACCTAAATGACCAAAAGGCAAGGTTTAGAGAACAATTGGAAGCTTATGTAGTAGATAATGTAATTGATGGGACTAAAATCCAAAATGAATGGTTTCCGCAAATTGGGGCGGATATATTTATTTCACATGCTCATGTTGATGAAAGATTAGCATGTGCATTGGCGGGATGGATTAATGATACTTTTGGATTAACATGTTTTATTGATTCAAATGTCTGGGGATATTCCTCAGATTTGCTTGAAGTAATGAATGCGAAATTTAGTAATAAAAGGGATGATGGAAATGGTGGATATTTATATGGTCATAAAAGCTGTAATAAAGTGTCTGCCCATGTCAATATGATGCTATCAGTAGCATTGCAAAAAATGATAGATAAAGTGGAGGCAGTAATTCTGTTGAATACTGATAATTCCATCGAAGTTAGTAGTGGAGAAGAGATGAATAGTACATATTCTCCATGGATATATGCAGAAATTATGTGTACAGAAATTGTTAGAAGGAAACCATTATGGGTATATCGTGATGGTGAACCACTGTATCATGGTGATTCTGGAGAGGCATTATATGAACATGCAGAATCAAATATTAATATTTCCTATAAGGTACAGTTGGAACACTTGAAAAAGATAAGAGCATCAGATTTATTAAGTTGGCAGGAAGAGTATAAAAGTAGACGGTATAAATATGCGCTTGATGCATTATATTACCTATTGCTTTCGGATGAAATCAAATGTCAATAAGTAAAGCATAATATGTCGTGAGGTGCACAGGTATGAAGAACAAGATTTTTTTGTCTTATTCATCTTTAAGAAGTAGCGATGCTGCAGTAGTAGAGGCCTTTTTTGACAAAAATGGAGTGAATGTAATAAAAGATACAAAGGAAAAAGATTCTTTCTGGAGATTTATGGATAAAATAGCCACATGTGATTGCGTTGTGATGTTGCTGAATATTTCTTATTTTGGATCACCTCTTTGTACATATGAACTTGTAAAGAGCTATACTTGCAATAAAAAAGTTTATCCGATTTGGCTTGCTGATTTCGAATTAGGTGGCGAAGACGAGAGAAAAGATTTATACGACAATCTAATTAAGAAAGATATCAACATAGCGCCAAGACAAAAAGAGGAGTTCATTAATAAAATAGCATCTTTTGAGAAATATAACGAGATAATATTAAAGCTTATAAATGAAGTTAGGTATCCGCAAAGAGGTGATATGCTTATTGATGCCTGTAATGAAATATATGAAGCAATTTATAGTAAACCTGCAAAAATATCGAAGTTGGATGATGAAATGGATATAAGAAGTAGGTACATGCATGATTTTGATTACATTGATGATGATTTTTTAAGGGAGGAATTTATATGGTTGATAGGAGATCTTAAGAGGTGCAGCTCGTTTCGTACCAGCTTATTTGCAGAGGATCCAACAGGAGAAAAGGAATGGAGATTTAAGTGGTATACATTAAGAAAGGGTAGCATAGGTTTTTCTCTATATATACATGCGGAAAATATGGAAGGAAAAAAGCAAATTATTGATATTCATGATATATGTGGGATAAGCGCTAATAGAGGGAGTTATGGCAATACATTTCTAAAATACTATATTGAAGTATTTAATAGGGAACTATATAGAAAATATTTGTATCAAATGGATTTGCCGCAAAGTATAAGAGATAAAGAAATCATAGCGGAATATGAGCAATACGGCAAAATAAATCACAGAATAATGCTCAAGTTTGACGATAGTAATGCGTTAGAAAACATGAGTATTATTGTGGGTAAATGAAAAAGAGGATAGTATAAGGTTAACCTCCGAAATTATTTGAGAGAACATAATCTAACTATAAGCTGATTTTAAGGCAATCACTATTGGACACGATGAGTAAATCATGATTGAATAAACGTAAGTGTGCAATTAGTGTATTGTAGAGGCTTAATCTCCTATCCGCCAAGGGGATAACGGTTGCACCATGGTTGCAAAAAACCTCAAAAACCCAAATAATCCATGGAATAATTGGAATTTCTATACAACATATAGTACCAAAAGAAAAACGGGATTACTAAATACAGGACTCATTATAGAGTTTGAATAGTAAACAGGGAGCCGGGAAGTCGCATAAACAGCGGACTTTCCGGCTCTTAGTATGTGTCGTGATACCTTTTTGATACCTGTATGGCAAATAAGTTAATTCGTAACTCTAATAATACGATTTGCAAAATCTGTAAAAGTATTATTAAAATCATCACGATTTTTTTTCATGTTAGTCCATACTTTTCCTGATTTTTCAATTTGTTCCTGTGTTAACAGAAATACAGGAGTATTATGTAATTGGGATTGAGCTATTAAACTGTTAAAGTCAGCAATATTGATAAGATTATAATTTTCTGTACAGTAATCACTTAAATTAGGAGCAATCATATTATTTTTTTGTAAAACAGGAACTAGCTTGTTGGAGACCAGTTGATTTATATCTGTAATCCATTCAGAAAATGCTTTTACAGGTGAACCATTTCGAGGTCTATATCGTTGCTGAATTGTTCCAATAAATTTTGGTGAAGTCGCTTTCATTTTATATGTTGCAGATTTGAAGATATCATTTTCTCTTAACTTTTGATAGGTAGTATTCCACCTAGGAAATACTTTGGTTAAAGATTCAATAGCCATGTAGCAAAAGTAATCTGGTGCACAAGGTATAATAAAGTAATCGCTTTCCATTAAAATATTGGCATTCGTAGAAGAAATACTAGGACTCATATCTAATAAAATATATTCAAGGTCGTATTTATCAGCTGTTAATTGCAAGAGGTTTTCTAAAGCACCAGGGACATTTCTGAACATAACTATTGATCCTGTTAAGTTTTCGGCTATATTAAATGTGGCATCATATTCTGAAAAATCTATGTGTCCAGGAAGCAAAAATAGATTAGGGTTGTCCGCGAATTCATAACAGGTAGCAGGTTGTAAAGGTTCTGGTTTATTATCAAAGATAGGCGATAAAGAATCTTTGATATTATAATTGTTCTTCTCGTAAAAGATGGATAGTTTGTTTTCTTTATCGGTATTGAGACACAGTCCTGTTAAATTGCACTGTGGGTCAGTATCTACAATTAAAGTTTTATGTCCCATTTCAGCTAATTTCCAGCCTAGGTGGAATGCAGTTGTAGTTTTGCTAACGCCTCCCTTGTTATTAAAGAGCGAAATAGTTTTTGCCATAATAAAATCTCCTTTGCATTTAAATTTATTTTCTCCATTGATAGCTGCTATTTTTCTTGTCATGTCCTTTTTCATCAACACTACTGCTGGAAGCAGGCCAGTTGATTTTCCATTCAAAGTATTCGTCCTCTGAAATCTCTCCGCTTTTTAGCTGTTCTTTCCGCAAACACCATTCACGCAGAAATTCATTTACCAGACCATAATCAATCCACATACCGACAGGGACATGAGCAGGCCATTCGTCACTATCATTATAGCGAACAGACTTATCATCAGAAGCGTTGCACTTGCCGGGATAGCGGACAAGCTGGAACAGATGAAAGGTATTGCGGTTGTCCTCGTCAAGCCAGAAAAAAGTCTGCATAATGTCCTCGGCGCAGCCGGGGGCTTCGGTAATAAAATTGATATAGTTGACATTCAAAATTTTGGCAATTTCCATGAGAGTATCTTTTTTGGGAACACGATAGCCGGATTCATATTGTGCTACACGAACATCAGCGTTGCGCTCCTCATATCCCAGCTTCAATCCTAGTTCCCGTTGTGTTAATCCCCGAAATGTGCGGATTCTCTTAATTCGTTCTCCCAGTGTCATAATTCTGTGTCCTTTCCTTAAAATTTACAAATTACACACCATAATCCATTCTTCTTTGTTTTCCCGTATAATATCAAAGCCGATTTTTCGATACATTTCAGCCGCATAATTAGCCCTTTGAACAGAAAGTGAAACACGTTTATAACCATGTGTTTTCAACAAAGATAGCATTTCTTTCATCATATCGGTTCCTATCCCCTGTCCCCGGTATTCTTTGTATAGAGAGATGGCAAGAGAGGGCGTTTCATCATCAATATGTCCGTAATCGTGTATAATGCGTACCCAGACAGCACCAACGATTTTTTGTTCAACTTCTGCGACTAATGCGAAATCAGCTTTTGATGCCCCGAAGCGGTCAACATAAATTTGTAATTCGGGAGAAGCGATAATATTTTTCGGTGGCGGCTTTATACCGTCTGGAATAAAAATAGCTTCGTATAGAAATTCATTCAATAGAGGATATTCCATTACCGTCATTTCTCGTATCGTGTATTCCATAAAGCCCTCCTGTGAAAATAGTTATCCCGTTTCCTACATTGTAACATACCTAAAATAATACGGCAACAAAAACTTATCAGAAATGCTAAATTTAATAAAAAAGATAAACTTAACAAAAAAGTTAAAAATCCAAAAGGAGGACGTGTATTTGAAAAATGATTTATTTGTAACAGCCGGAGAAGTGGCGCAGGACTTAGGCATTTCCAAACCATTTGCTTATAAGCTGGTGCGGCAGATGAACGAAGAACTGGAAGCAAAAGGTTTTATCACAATCGCCGGACGAGTGAGCAAAAATACTATGAAGAAAAATTTTATGGCATGGCACAGGCGAATTAGGAAAGGAGTGAGATTATGGCGGCGTACAAAGACGAACAGCGGGGAACATGGTATGTGTCCTTTCACTATTATGACTGGACTGGTAAGAATTGCCGGAAAGTTAAGAGGGGATTTAAGACCAAACGGGAAGCAACAGAGTGGGAACGGCATTTCCGTATGAAAGAAGCGGCTGACTTGGATATGACTTTTGAGGAATTTGTTCAGGCATACACAAGAGATATGAAGCCGAAACTGAAACACAATACCTGGCTGACGAAAGAGCATATCTTGAGGACAAAGCTACTGCCCTATTTCAAGGATAAGAAAATGCGTGATATTCGTCCGAAAGATATTATCCAGTGGCAGAATGAACAGATTTCCTATCGTGATGAAAAAGGAAAGCCCTATGCTCCGACTTATTTGAAAACTCTGCAATCAGAATTGAGTGCACTGTTTAATCATGCGGTACGGTTCTATGAACTGAAAAGCAATCCTGTTGTAAAGGCGGGGCCGTTGGGAAAGGGAAAAGCGGAGGAAATGTTGTTCTGGACAAAAGAGGAATATCCGAAATTCATTGAAGCGGTAAAGGACAAACCATATTCCTATCATGCGTTTCAGATATTGTACTGGTGCGGTTTACGAGTGGGCGAACTGTTAGCTCTCACGTCGCAGGATATTGATTTTGATAACAAAGTCATTCGGATAACAAAATCTTATCAGCGATTGGAGGGTAAACATCCAAGAATAATCCTTTGATGCGCATCCGTGTGGACACAGGATGCGTATCTTGCAAGGCATAAAAGAACAAGAAAAATGTGCATTTTATGTGCTATAAATATACATTGAAATTGATGAAAAATGGGACAAAAATGGTACGTTTGGACATAATGTCTAGACATGACAGGAAAAAAATAAGAAAAAGCTGCCTACTTTCATCTCTCCCTTGCAATTAAGCCATAAGATGTTTACAATGTTGATAAAGGATTATCTGAAACGGAGGACAAGTTATGCAAAGGGAAAAAATACAATTAATTCGAGATGGCTTGGAAACAGCATATGTAAATGGGAACACGGCATCCGAATTATTATATAAACCAAACTTTGTTTCAAATAACCACAATGAGGGAAAAAAGGTTTTATCGGTCATTGAGGATGAACTTTTAAAATGTGACAAATTCCAAATCAGTGTTGCGTTTATTACGTTGGGAGGGGTGACGCCGCTGCTCCAGACATTAAAAGAATTAGAGAAAAGAGAAATCCCAGGTGAGATTTTAACCTCTAATTATCTTGATTTTAGCGAGCCGCAGGCATTAGAAAAATTGAATTCTTTAAAAAATATTCGGCTTAAAATGTATGACACAAATTCGGCGAAAAATGGTTTTCATACGAAGGGATATATTTTTAAAGAGGAAGAAGTATATCGTATTATTATTGGCAGTTCCAACATGACGAGTGCTGCACTTACGACAAATCGTGAATGGAATACAAAGTTAGTTTCTACTTCGCAGGGAGAAGTGGCTGAGGATATTCTGAAAGAATTTGATGAGTTATGGAATTCAGAGTATGCGCTTGATTATGATGTTTTTTATGAAGAATATAAGCAGAGATATGATATTATAAAAGAACAAAGAAAAATTGCAACAGAGCGAAATGTCACCTCTCTTGAAAGATACAAATTAAAACCAAATAGTATGCAGGTTCGGTTTATTACGAATCTTAAAAATATTTTGAAAAAAGATGAGAAACGTGCGTTATTAATTAGTGCTACGGGAACAGGAAAAACGTATGCTTCTGCTTTTGCTATGCGTGAACTTGGATTTAAACGTGTCTTATTTATTGTGCATAGAGCGTCTTTGGCAGTCCAGGCGAAGAAGTCTTATCAGAGAGTGTTTGGTAACTCGGTTTCGATGGGATTGGTTGGTGCCGGTTATTATGAATATGATAAAGATTATGTGTTTGCGACTGTAGAGACGTTAAATAAGGATGCGCATTTGCAGCGGTATAAAGTGGATGATTTTGATTGTATTATTTTAGATGAAGCACATCATAGTTCCGCTAATACATATCAAAAAGTGATGAATTATTTTACGCCGCGACTGTTTTTGGGAATGACGGCAACGCCAGATAAGAGAACGGATTCAGATGACAATATATATGAAATATTTAACCATCAGATTGCATACGAGATTCGTTTGCAGCAAGCAATGGAAGAAGAATTATTGTGTCCTTTTCACTATTTTGGAATTACGGATTTATCCGTTGTTCAGGATACGAAATCAAAGAATTTGTCCCACGAAGAGTTTAATAAGTTGGTTTGCGATGAACGTGTGGAACATATTTTGGAACAGGCAAATTATTATGGTTACAGTGGTGAGCGTGTAAAGGGCTTAGTTTTCTGTAGCCGCAAACAAGAGTGTCAACAATTATCGGCAAAATTTAATGAGTTAGGGTACCGAACAGTTGCACTTAGTGGAGATGATTCAGAGGAAATCCGGCAAAATGCGTTTGAGCGCTTGGCGATGGATGAGGAAAATGCAACAGACAAAGAACCATTGGATTATATTTTTTCGGTGGATATATTAAATGAAGGTGTTGACATTGTTGAAGTCAATCAGGTTATTATGTTAAGACCTACACAATCTCCGATTGTATTTATTCAGCAATTAGGTAGGGGACTTCGTAAGGCGGCGGGCAAAGAATATGTCGTTATTCTTGATTTTATTGGAAATTACAACAATAATTTTATGATTCCGGTAGCTTTATCGGGAGATCGTTCCTATAATCCAGATACGATTCGAAAGTATGTCATAAGCGGAAACCGAACAATTCCGGGAGCCTCGACAATTCATTTTGATGAGATTGCGAAGAATAAAATATTCCAATCAATTGATAAAATTCGAGGAATGAAATCGATTATCAAAGAAAGTTATGTGTCATTAAAAAATAGATTAGGAAGAATTCCTAGTTTGTATGATTTTTATATTCATAACGAAGTGGACCCGTTAGTCATAATTAAGGAATACAAGACATATTTTCAGTTTCTTGAAAGTGTAGAAAAAACGAACTATAGTTGCACCTTGTCAGCAGAAGAAAAAATGATTATAGAATATTTGTCGAAAACTATTTTAAGTGGAGTGCGACCGGAAGAATTGGAAATCTTGCGTTTGTTATTAGAACAAAAAAGTATTTCCATAAATGATTTTAAACGGTTTGTAAATGAAAAGTATGATAGAAACATTACAAATAATCAAGTTGATTATGCAATAGATGTGTTGCAGGGGAAATTTGTAAGTAATGATAATGAGTATCAAAAATACAAGAATATTGAAGTTATATCGAATGACCATAATAACTTTATTACAAGAATGCTTTGTTATGAGGAGCGTTTAAGACATGATGAGTTTAGGCAAATGGTGGAGGATATTATTCGAGTGGGTCTTACACGATACGAAGATAAATTTATGAAAACGGATGAGATAGAGTCTCCATTTGTTTTGTATGAAAAGTATTCGAGAAGAGACGTGAGTTTGCTAATGAATTGCGGAAAAGATTTATCTTCGGTTATGTTTGGAATGAAGCGAATTGTGGATGATGTTTTTATATTTGTTACGTATCATAAAGAAAAATCAGATGATGAGCGTAATTATGTGGATGGCAAACCGGATTACGCAGATGCGTTTGAGGACAACATGATTTTTAGATGGGATTCTAAAATCGGAATGGGTATTGAAAGTAACTATATGAAAGAGGTGACAACAGCACCTAGAAAACATTTGCTGGTAAAAAAAAGCGATGCAGAATCTAATTTTTATTATATGGGTACATTTGATATTTTAGATGTTAAGGAAGACCAAAAAGAAGATAACAAAGGCATTTTAAAGAAAATTTGTAAAGTGGTTGTGAAAATGCATCACCCAGTGAGGGATGATTTGTTATGTTATTTACAGAGCACAATTAAGGAGAATTAGGAATGAAAATAATAAGAGTAGTTGCAGCGGTTATTCAAAGAAAACAAAATGGCAGCAAACAAATTTTTGCAACGCAAAGAGGATATGGTGAATTTGAAGGTGGATGGGAGTTCCCCGGCGGAAAAATTGAAGTAGGTGAAACTCCGCAGAAGGCATTGATTCGTGAGATAAAAGAAGAATTAGATGCAGATATTATTGTGGGGGATTTGATTGGTACGATTGAATTTGATTATCCGGATTTTCATTTATCAATGGACTGCTTTTGGTGTGAATTGCAGTCGGAGCATGTTGTATTAAATGAACATGAGGACGCAAAGTGGCTTTCAAGGGCACAGTTGGATTCGGTTGATTGGTTACCTGCGGATGTAACCTTGGTGGATAAGATTGCAAAGGCGATGTGAGGCTTGACACATAGGCCCTTCCCCATTGACAAAACCCTCAATTCATGTAAAGATGAGAGAAACCCTTTCCGAACGGCAAGGGCAAAATGTAAAATTGGAGGACAAAAAATGAAAGTAGCAGCAGCTTATGAAAATGGAGAAGTTTTTCAGCACTTTGGTCATACCAAACAATTCAAAGTGTGTGAAATAGAGGATGGTAAAGTTGTGTCATCTGAAATTGTAGAAACAAATGGACAGGGTCACAGTGCTCTGGCAGATTTTTTGCATGAACAGGCGGTTTCTACAGTGATTTGCGGAGGCATTGGCGAGGGTGCGCAAGCAGCGCTCACAGAACAGGGAATTGAGCTGTTTGCCGGTGTCAGTGGACAGGCAGATGAGGCAGTAGAAAAATATATCAAAGGGGAACTTACTTCTACTGGTGCCAATTGTGATCATCACGGTGAAGAAGGTTCCTGCGGCGGACACGAAGATGGCGGATGTGGTTCTGCATGTGGGGGCGGCTGTGGCGGCTGTCACAGTAAACCGCCTTTTGAGGGCAAGAATGTCGGAAAGACGATGAGGGTACATTACAAAGGTACATTTAATGATGGAACTCAGTTTGATTCTTCCTACGACCGTGGTGAGCCGTTGGAGTTCGTTTGCGGTGCGGGAATGATGATTTTAGGATTTGATAAAGCAGTGGCAAATATGGAAGTTGGACAGATTGCGGATGTTCATTTGGAACCATCGGAAGCGTATGGCGAAGTAGACCCCGATGCGATATTTACAGTGGAAATCGATAAGATGCCGGGAGCGGAGACGTTGGAGGCCGGACAGCAGGTATATCTTCAAAATATGTACGGACAGCCGTTCCCGGTAAAAGTTACAGCCAAAGATGAAAGCACGATAACATTTGATGCGAACCATGAGATGGCTGGCAAAGAGTTAAATTTCCAGATTGAAATTGTAGAGATTTTATAGGAAAACCGGTAAAGGGAAAGTGAGGGCACTATGGAACTTGAAATAAGCGTAGAAGATTTGTTAAACAAAAGAAAAATTGAATCAGACCGCATAGAGTTTAAAGCAGGATGGAACCCGGATGACATCTATCATAGTGTTTGTGCATTTGCAAATGATTACAACAATGATGGTGGTGGATATATTGTTGTCGGTGTTGAAGAGAAAAATGGAATAGCAGTACGTCCGGTAAAAGGAATTCTGGAGTACATGTTGGATGAAATTCAAAAAGAAATGCTCAGTTACAACAATATGATTTCTCCACCATATTTTCCCAAAGTGATTCCGCTAGAAGTTGATGGAAAATGGATTCTTGTTATTGTGGCGAGAACCGGACAGCAGCGTCCTTACAAATCACCAGAACATGTTACCGGTAAAAAAGACAAGAAGTATAATTATTATATTCGTTATCTAACCAGTTCTGTTAAGGCAAATGCTGAGCAGGAAAGGGAATTGATTAATATGTCAGACCAGACTCCTTATGATTGCAGAGCGAATCATAAGGCTATTTTTGATGACATTTCACCTGTCCTTTTGGAAGATCATTTGAGAAAAACAGGTAGTAAATTAGCAAAACAAGTTAAAGAACGGGGTGTAGAGGAGATATTAGAAGATATGCAGTTACTGGTAGGACCGCCGGAACTACGTTATATTCAAAATGTGGCAATCATGATGTTTTGTGAGCATCCGGACCGTTTTTTCCCATACACCTATGTTCAGATGACGTCATTTCCGCAGGGGAGTATAGAAAATCCAAGTGTAAGCGAGGATTTTCCTAATATTACAGGTTCCGTACCACAGATGATTCAGGCAACAATGGAACGATTTAGAAATCTTTTTATACGAGAAAAAGTAATCAAGGTTCCAAATCAAATGGAAGCTTTGCGGATTATGAATTATCCGTATCAGGCAATTGAGGAGGCTGTTGTTAATGCTTTTTACCACAGAGATTATATGTCTTGTGAGCCTGTTACAATAGAGATAGAGCCGGATTGCATTAATATTATGAATTTCCCCGGAATCGACCGGTCCATTTCCGAAAAGACGATAGCAGAAGGTAAAAGATTTGTTTCAAGACACTATCGTAACAGAAGATTGGGAGAATTTTTGAAAGAGTTGGATTTGTCAGAAGGTCATTCCTCCGGTATTCCGACAATACAAGAAGAACTGGAAAAGAACGGTTCTCCACGGGCAGAATTCTTTACGGATGAAGATAGACGAGCTATGAGGATTAGGATTCCGATTCATCCGACGTTTTTGGAAGAAGACAAAAATGTCATAGAAAATGTCATAGAAAATGTCATAGACATTTCAGAAAAACGAATTCGAGAGTGTATACCAAGCTACTCAAAGAAAAAAGCTGCTAGAGCATTTGAAATTGTAAAAATGATTTCAGATAATCCCAAAGTATCCATTGGTGAAATGAGAATCGAGTTGGATGTGACAGATAGAACAATTGCCAGATATATATCCGAGCTAAAGGAACATAATATTATAGACCGTATAGGACCGGATAATGGTGGCTCATGGAAAATCTTGTTGTAGTAAATGTAAATAAATAATGATATTGAAAGACGATTGCGAGAAGAAATTATGAAACAAATTATAATTATAATGCTAGGCTTAGCCTGGGGAGCAGTTAGTTTCTTTTGGCTGGGGTATAGTATATTAACACTAGGAAACTTTATGGAAGAACCAGGTTCATTAGACTATGTCGCTGAAGGGGAGTCGATGCGCATATTTGGATTATTAGGCTGCATTTTATATATCATGGTTTTTGCGCCTATATTATTTTTCTTATATAAACAAAAACACTATTTATATAGTTTTTTAGTATCAATGCTTTTGGGTGGAATTATTCCTGGTATTTATATATTTGTGCTTAGATGACAAAAGGGAAAATAACGAAAAAATGAGACCGTATTGATATCCCATCTGCCAAGCAGACAGGTTAAATATCAATACAGTCTCATTTTTTACAAATACGGCCGCATGGATTGCTGCAATTTTTCTTCGGTGTCGATAATTTCTTGTGTAAGATGTTTTACTTTATCATCCGCTGCCGGATACTGGTTTAAGTAGCGGTACAGGGATTTGATTCCCATGTTGCAGCCATCGGTAATCAGACTGGCAATACCGCAGTCCGGGTTTTCGCCCATGGTTTTGAAATTGCTTTTCATTTTTGCCATTGCTTTTGCCATCGGAGCAGGTTCTTTGCCCTCATCATGGTAATTGATTAGCATTTTGTGAGTGTCGTCGCCGAGACGGCAGTGAATGTCGTGGCTGTCTTTGAGGACACCGCGCAGGCCATCGTTTTGCACATGGTTCATAACATCATCAATTGAGGAAATGCCCATTTTGATGCCGGCATTGCATTCCCGTAATAATTTAACCGAATCATCTTCCATAAAAATACCTCCTTTGCGGTTGCTTTTCGTTAGTGTTTGCTGCAAAGGAGGAAATTATTCAAAAGAGATTAGTAAAAGAAAATCTGCCACAGATTTGCCTATAATTTTCTATATAAATATTGTAATATAATTGTATTAGACTGTATGAGAAGAGGGTATCGATTGAAAAGAAGAAAAAAAGAGTCGGTTTTACTGTTTGCAGCGCTCTTTATTACCGGGATGCTTATTTATGTCGGCTTGGCAAATTGGGAGCGGACACCGCATCTGTATGAGTATGACAAAAAAAGTCTGGCGAAAGAAATAAAAGCAGCAGATGCGAACCGTCAGGCGTCAAAGGAAGAGGATGCAGAATCCAAGACAAGAAAAGAGCCGAAAAAGCAGTGGAAGCGTCAGGAGAGAAAAGATAATTCCATAAAAAAACAAAATACATCAAAGGCAGATGAAAAGCAAACGGATGGAACGGGGGATGAGTCTGTTCCCGGGGGAAAAGACGGCGGAAGTGGTGTGCCGGATTTGCCGGATCAACAGGTGACAGAAGGTGATGGAGGACAGCAGCCGGAAGAAACGGTAGATGATGCCAAGGCGACACAAACGCCGAAACCTTCCGCAGAGCCGGATGATAATCCGAAAAACACGGAGAAGCCTGAGGAGACAGACCGTATTATTTCCCTTTCCTGCGAGTGGAGTGAAAAGGATAATCTTCTTTATGGTAAGGATATTTCCATGGATGGTATGAAGGTGACTGCTAAATATGAGTCCGGGAAAACGAGCCGGCTGGCTAAAGGAGCTTATGTGGTTCGCGGGTTGAACAATAACTCTGTTGGAAAGCATAACATGACAATTTCAAGCGGTGGAGCAGAGTGCCGGATTTCTTATACAATTAACAATTATACGAAATCTCTGACCTATTCATGGCCGACAAAAGATGAGTGTTATACAGAAGAAGATTTTTCGGATGGAGCACTTACCGTTCAGGTTTTGATGGCAGATGGAACCAAACAGGAAATTACCAAATATGAAATTACCGGATATAATGAAAAATTATTTGACAAGCAGCAGACTTTCACAATTACATATAAAGATAAAGTAATTGACAAAACATTTACTGCTACCGGAACCTGTACATTTCATATGAGAAGTATGAGGATTCGCTGCTATTATTATCGTGATGAGTCGCTTACCGATTTGGCAGGAAGTTATTCGTATGCGGGAAATTATGATTATTACTCAGATGAGAGAGTAAGTTTAAATGCTTTTCGAAAAGATGATTTGCAGGATAAAGATACGATGTATAATAGTAAAAAATATGTTCTCAATTCAGTGGAGATGGAAGAGGCAGATTCAAGCGGTGTTTATGCCCAAAAAGCCACACCGTATCTTGTAAAGGAGCGATTCTTTTATGGAATTCGAATGACCAAAATATATGTGTTGTCTAATTAGCACACGTATTTTTGATAGAAAGAAAGAGAGGATGGATTTGTAAAAATGAAGAGAAAAAGAAATCAGTTATTTGTTACTGCATTGACGGCAGCAATGGCGGTTAGTCTGCTTTCACCGGCGGAGCCGGCTGCAGCAGCAAAAAAAGTGAAGTTTAATGTAAAAAAATTGTCACTTACCGTAGGAAAAAAGAAGACACTAAAGATTAAAAATGCAAAGAAAAAAGCGAAATGGTCGATTAAATCGGGCAAGGATAAAATTAAATTGCAAAAGAAAAAGAAAGCAAGTGTTGTTGTCGCCGCAAAAAAAGCAGGATCAGCAAAAGTACAGGCAAAGGTTGGTAAAAAGAAGTATGTATGCAAGGTTGTTGTAAAAGCAAAAACAGTTAAAAATGGTACATCAGCAGGCACTAAAACAACAAATAAGCCGGCAGATACAAAAAATGCCACGAAAAATCCTTCGAACGGACAAAATAATGCAGCTACACAGCCAACAAACAATCCTTCGAAAGACAACCCATCAAAGGATAATCCTGCGAATCCGACAGCTACACCGGCGGCTGACTCGGATGCGCCAAAGAAAAATGAACAGGATGTGAAAAAATTACAGGCATTGATTCAGACTTTGAATCAAAAGGGCGCCGATATTTCGGCTAATTTAGATGATGAATCCGTTTATCATTGGAATAAAGAAGGACGTCTGACGGAAATCTACTGGGGCGAAAAGGAAATTATCGGTGCGGAAATGGCGGACTTTAATGAGTTTACAGCACTCGAAATTCTGGATATCAATAACAATAATATTTCCGGGACCTTTTACGTCGGAGATCTGGCAAATTTGAAGGAATTAAAATGTTACGGAAATAAGATTGATAAGTTGGTTTTGGACACAAATAAAAATTTGCAGGAGCTTGACTGCCATAATAATCAGATTTCGAATACGATACGCTTAAATGACAGCAAGAATCTGGAACGCCTTTATTGTTCAAATAACAAAATAACAGAACTTGATGTGTCCGGCTGTGATAAACTGCAGGATGTGGACTGCAGTAACAATCTTATGAGCAGCTTGAATGTTTCTGATTTGCCTTCATTAGAGAGTTTAAATTGCAGCCGCAATATGTTAAAAGATGACAACTTAATTTTGACAGGAAGTATCGGACTTATTAATTTGGATTGCTCATTAAACGGTACGAATTATGATTTTATTAATTTGAACTTAGCAGGTTTTACAAAACTGGAATCCCTGAACTGTTCTGAGCAGCCGGAAGATGGTGGTACTTCGGCAGATGATACGATGGAATTTGACATCTTGGCATGTACCGGTCTGAAGACTTTGAATTGCTCATATTGTCCGATTGAAACATTGGATGTTTCAAATTTGTCAAATCTTGAAACAATTGATGCTTCCGGATGTAATTTATCCGAAATCACATTGGATGGAGCGGTAAAACTTTCATCATTGAATATTAACTGCAACGAAATTACGGATTTGCATATTCCTGAGACAAATGAAATCAAAACACTTGATTGCAGTGAAAGTTTAGGAATTGAAACAATTAATTTTGCAGTATTAACAAAGTTAGAGTCATTGGATGTATCGGATTCTTATGTGCCGGAGCTTGATTTTTCAATCTGTCCGGATTTGCAGGTGTTAAATGCAATGAATACAGGTTTTGGTAATCCTGATGCTACAACAGATAATGAAGATTTACCAAATATTGATATTGATTTGAAGTCAAATGCTAAATTGAAAGAAGTTGATATGTCAATGGTTAATGTAAATGTACTTACTTTGCCGGAAAATGACATCGTTGCAAATCTTTCCGTTTCAGACAGTGCGGTTACACAGATTGTGAATCTTGAGAAACAGTTAGGGCTGGAAACATTAAATATTGCCGGCACAGGAATTTCTGCGTTGGATTTATCAGCGAATACAAACTTGAAACAGGTTAGTTGTACAGAGAGCCAGAAGACCGGAATTACCGGAGTGGATGAGAGTATAATTTATATTGTTCCCGATGATTCCGACGATGGCGAAGACGGCAATGAAGATGGAGACGATGGAGAAGATGGCAATGAAGATGGAGACGTTGAATTAGAATAAGGGGTAAATATGGACGCAAAGGAAATTCAAGAAAAAATTGATATTCTTCAAAAGGAAGTTTCGACTGTTATCAAGGGAAAAGATGAGGTCATTCGAAAGGTGATAATGGCGATTTTAGCTTCCGGTCATGTGTTGTTGGAAGATGTTCCGGGGCTTGGAAAAACAACGCTTGCGAAAGCATTTTCCAAAGCACTTGGATTTGCAAACAAACGAATTCAGTTTACACCGGATACGATGCCGAGTGATATTGTAGGAATGTCAATTTATAATGAGCAGACAAATGCTTTTGAATATGTTGAGGGAGCAGCGGTGAATTGCAATCTTCTATTGGGAGATGAGATTAACCGTACTTCATCAAAAACACAGTCTGCATTGTTAGAGGCGATGGCAGAGGGTTGTGTCACAGTGGATGGTGTGACCCACCAGCTCCTTGAGCCATTTGTTGTTATGGCAACTCAGAATCCGGTTACCAGCGGCGGAACGCAGGCACTGCCTGATTCGCAGTTAGACCGATTTATGATTTGTTTGTCTATGGGATATCCGGACGCTGAGAGTCAGTTAGCTATTTTAAAAAATGTGTCTGACAGAGATTTAATAGAAAAGGTGCAGCCGGTTATGACGATTGAAGATGTAAAACAGGCCAAATCTTATGTGAAAAATATGCAGGTAAATGATGAAATCCTTCGGTATATCATCTGCTTATGTGAGAAAACGAGAGAACATGAACATGTGGAACTTGGCATTAGCCCGCGTGGCGTTGGGGCACTTGCAGAGATGGCAAAAGCATTCGCATTGTGTGAGGGAAGAACGTATGTTGTACCGGAAGATGTTCTTGCCATTTTTCCGGATGTATGTGCACACCGCTTAATTTTAAATACAAAGGCACGCAGGGAAAATGTAACAGCATATGAGATTTTGGAAGAAATTGCACAGCAGACTGAAAAGCCGAAACTGCTGAGAAAATAGCAAAAAACATAAATGGCAGACAACAAGGAAAGGAAGAGATTATGAGAGCAAAAATCGGGTACATGGCAATTCTTGTCTTAATGGGTTTTCTCTATTTATGGACTAATGTGGCCGTGACATTTTATCTGTTCTTTGGACTTTTGTTGTTTGCCGTTTTGTCTTTTTTGCTTAATTGGTATGCAGCGAGACATTTGACAATGCATTTGCAGGTGAAGCAAGATTTGAATCAGGTAAGCACGATATTGATTTGTGTAAAAAATACAGGAATTATTCCCTGCTTCCGGGTGTCAATGAAAGGAACGATTGCAAACTGCCTGACAGATTCTTCCTTTTGTTTTAATCAGGAGTTATCAGTAGCACCGAAGCAGGAAAAAAAGGTGGAATTTGCTGTTGAAAGCTTCTATTGTGGAAGAATTGAAGTGGAAACAGAGGAATTTATTGTTCGAGATTTTTTTGGTATCTTTGGGTGCCTCGTAAAAAATCACGAAGTGTTGGTTTATTATGTGTATCCGGAAGGGGCGGATGAAGGTGAATATCATTTAGAAGAAATGACACCGGCAGAGCAGAATATGGAAAATCGTTATCTGCGCAGGAAAGGTAATGATATCACAGAAATACTCGATTTAAGAGACTATCAAAAGGGTGACAGCATTAAGACGATTCATTGGAAATTATCGAAAAAAATGGGGCATAAGATTGTCCGCGAATTGGATACGCCGGCAAATCAGGAAACAATTGTTTTGTTTGCACTATCGGATAGAAATATAGATAAGCCTTGGTATCGGGATTCGTTAGTGAAAATGATTAGTCAGGTGTCAAAGAATTTATTGGAAAATGATCAATTTTTTGATAGTGTAGTTTTTGAGAAAAAAGGGTTGTCTCATATGACATTTAGTGTAGAAGAGGGCTGCACAAGAGAACGATATGAGAGAACAATTTTAGATGGAAATATAAGTTTTATGCAGTCGTTTGTGGATGATTATCTGATGCATCACAATGTATTGCATAAATATTCACATATAATTTTGATTACGGATGACGAAATAACGGACTGGTGCATGGAAAATTCCAATGTCAGACAGATTATGGTTTCGGCATCTTAATTGGGAAGAGGAAAGAAAGTGGAGAATCAAGGATTTCGACTGGTAGAAGAGAAAAAACAGAAAAAAAGTTATTTTGCCCTGATTTTATCGATATTTACCGTGGCGGGCATTCTTTTTTGTGTGCAGCAAATGTTTGTGGATACAAAATGGTGGTTTATTTCGATGGTTGTGTCCGTTCTTTGTTGTCTCGTTATATTTTCCACAAAAAGTATAAAAATTGTGTTGGTTTATTTTGGGTTGGGAATCCTTTTGCTTTTTGCATTTCGCACGATATGGATTTCCGGCGCACTGGATTTTGTAAATCAGGTGACTGCCGGATTTAATGCTGTGACCGGGGAATCAGTTTTCTATTTTGTTGTACCGAATTATATGAACAGGGAACTTGCTACGGTGGTATTCTTTTGTCTTACGGCGTGGTTTTTATCCGGATATTTGACAATTGCAATCAAAGGAAAACACTGGGTTCCTGTCCTTGTTTTCTGGGCAGCGCTTGTATCTTTGGCTGTATTTTTTGAAATGCCGTCTGCATGGTGTGTTGGTGCAATGGCTTTTTTGTCATTAGCAGGGATATATGCCCACTCGCATACGAAAGTAGATGAAGAAAAAAATTATTTGGCAGCATATTGCGGAATGGTTGTTATAGTGGCTGTTTTTATCTGTTTTACATGGAACCGGCAGCTTTATCACAAAAATGAAATCATAGCAGATTTGAAGGAAAATATAACAGAGGAAGCGAATGCGATACGATATGGGGAAAAAGATTTGCCGGAGGGAAAAATTAAAGAGGGAATTGCCTTGAGCGAGGAAAAACGCCTGACTGTCTTTGTAAGCGAAAAGGGCAAGTATTATTTGAAGGGATATGTAGGAAGTGAATATCATGAAAACCGGTGGGAACCATTAGAAGGAAAAGAATACGGGGAAAAATACGAGGGAATATTTAATCGGTACCGGTCGGATGGATTTCATCCACTTGCTCAGTTGTACAGTTACTGTGAGGCGGCAGGCCGCCAGCAAAACGGATTGGAAAAAGAGGAGAAAGAAGGAACGATTGTAGTTGAAAATATAGGGGCTTATGAGAGGTATCAGTATTTGCCTTACGGTGTGGATTTTTCGAGTATTCAGTCGTTGGATACCCTTTACCGGGATTTGAATTTGCAAAAAAAATTCTGGGGCAATCGTGAAGATGAAAAAAATACATACAAAATTTGCATGATAGATGAAGATTCTCTTTTGAAAACGGCGGGAGTTGACTGGCAGAAACAGACGATTACAGACGAAAAGGTGCGCGCCTATGCGGATATGGAAATGGATTATCGAAAGTTTGTAAAAAAACATTATCTTGCCCTTTCAAAAAAGGCCAAAGAAGAGGTTGCACCGTATGTTCCTCAAAAGAAAGATAATTTGGTTTCGTATATTGAAAAAATTAGAAGCTCTTTAAAAAATGCGGGAAAAGAGAAAGGTGATTGGGATGCCCTGCAGTATGCTTCTCTTGGTACGCTTGCATTTCGTGCGGCGAATATCCCGGCGAGATATGTGGAGGGATATGAGGCAGTTACTTCCGATGAAAAAGATGCTAATGGAAATTACCGTGCGGACGTGACCGGGCAAAATGCGCATGCATGGGTGGAAATTTACTGTGATGGTGTGGGGTGGCTTCCCGTGGATGTGACACCGGGACATTATGATAAGATTACGGTGAAAGCAAAACAGCAGAAGAAAATAGAAAAACAGCAGACCTCAATTTCGCAGAAGGTTACGAAAAAGAAAGAAAAACCAAAACAAAATGAGGCACCTAACAAATACTTATCGTGGCAGCAAATCGTTTTATGGATCGTAATTTGCATTTTTGCTGTAAGTTTTCTTTTCGCAGGAGTGCTTGCAATTCGCAGAAAGGCTATGGTCTACAAGCGTAGAAAAACACTTATGCAGGCAGATACGGCAGCGAATTACCGATTTATTATTTCATATTTGACCACATTATTTGCCTATTTAAAACTTTCCGAAGAAGATTTGCCACGGGAGATACGAGAGGGCATGGAACGTTTCTGGTTTGATGAGAACGGTGAAATAACGGAGAAAGAGTTATCACAATTAAGAGAATATGGAAATGAAATTCAGAATACGATGTGGCAGGAATCTTCCTGTATTAAAAAATTAGTTCTTCGCTTCTGGCATTGTTTTGAATTTCCGTTCTGATAAGAAAACCGAGGGATTAAATCTTCCCTCGGTTTTTTAGAAATGTTTCCGCACACTGTGCGTAGCAGGCAGCCCCAATCGGGCACACGTCCTCATTAAACAGAGCCTTTGGATGGTGCACCGGGTAATCGCCGCGCTCATCTTCAAAGCCGGCAGACAAATACATATACGTACTTGGAATTTTGTTTGCAATCGAGGCAAAATCTTCCGAAGCGGGTGCGTTAATATCCGGATAACCATTTAGTGTTGGATTGGCAAGTGTTTTCATGGCAGAAACAAATTCTTCTGTCAAATCCGGATTGCATATAAGCGGTGGGACGGCGGAAAGCACAGTATATTCAATACTTCCGTTATATACCGCAGCGGTTCGTTCGCTGACTTCGCGGATTCGTTTTACAAGGATTTCCCTTGCGGCTTCGTTATTGGTGCGCAGTGTTCCCTGTAAAATGGCTGTTTCCGGAATAATATTGGCAACTTCACCGGCACAAAACCGGCCGATTGTGAGAACACAGGAATCGGCAGGATTACTTTCTCTGGCAATTAGTTCCTGCAGGGCAAGATAAATGTGGACACCAATGTTAATCGGGTCAATGCCCTGATGCGGGCAGGCACCGTGGGAACCTTTTCCGTGGATGGTAATTTGAAAGCCATCCACCGAGTTCATCATGGTATTTTTGCTATTGTACATAAAAGTGCCAACCGGACTTCTGCCGGTCGTTACATGGAAAGCAAGCGCGGCATCCGGCTTTGGATTTTCTAAAATGCCGTGTTCGATCATGTTGTCAGCCCCTTCAAAAGTTTCCTCTGCCGGCTGGAACATAAACTTCACGCGCCCGCATAAATGAGATTCATTTTCTTTTAGCATCTTAGCTGCACTAAGGAGCATGGCAGCGTGAAAATCATGTCCGCAGGCGTGCATTTTTCCCGTTTTACATGAAAAACTTTCTCCGCTTTCTTCTGTCAGAGGAAGCGCATCCATATCGGCACGAAGCAAAAGAACCGGCTCACCTTGTCCAATCAAAGCCGTCACGCCTTCCCCGCATCTTTCCGGATTAAGACCATATTCCGTAAGCCGCTTCATCACAAACTCCACCGTATTTTCAAGATGCAGCCCTGTCTCTGCATGTTCATGCAGATAGCGGCGGTTCGCAATCGTTTCCTCTTTTAATTCCAACGCACGTTTATAGTAATTCATCTAATCCCTCCATTCATATTGATACTTATAATCATAAAGAATAAAACCCTAACTGGCAACCCTCTACTTGCTTTTTATTTCCCCTCGTTATATAATGCCCGATGTAGAGTAAAAATAGTACATCAAAGGAGATTATTAGCATGCAGAATGAGGCATATCAGAAATTAATGGATAATTTATGTGACATTGTGGCAGAGGAGCAGGCGAAACTTGGTTACATGAAAGAGCCAATCCGTTTGTATTATCCTTTGAGTTCGTTAAATCATTTTTTTGGAGGAGACGTTTCCGCTGATGAGATGCAGGAAAAACTTTCAAAGTTTAAATCCTTTGCTTATGATAAATTCGGTGAAGTTGAAATAACACACAAAGGAGGGCGCTTTTGCTTCTTTTTATCCGAGCGTGCAACCGAGTATGTTCACGAAAACGGTGGACAGAACCAATTTATATTTGACCTGGTAGCACTTTTGGCAAAGCATGGCACGGTCATGGAAGAAGTAGAGGCATTGTTTGCGAAACAGAAAGATGCTTATGAAATAGAAAAAATGAATCATGGAGAATTCGACTACATGATTCATTTTGTGGATTCCAAAGATAAATATCTCTATTGTTTCAAAGACGAAGGCTGTCATATTATTTACCATCGGTTTTTACCGGAGGATTATGAGGATTTAGGATTATAAAAGTCCGGACCTTCTAAAAAGACTGGAAATACTCATGCATGGATTTTAGTGTTTTTGTGCTTTCTTCATAGAATGGCTCGAATACACTAAAGGCGTGCGTGAGTTTTTTATTTTTCCCAAACCGGAGCAGCTTGTGTGATACCCGGTTTGCTTTCAATGCCTTTTCAAATTTTACGGTATAATGCTCTAAGTTATCGCTGTGGCTGGTAACTAAAAAGCATGGTGGAAGTGCCGAAACAATTTCCGGATTTTCAATGTTTACATACGGTGCAATTGCTTTCTTTTTGTAGCCCTTTCCATACAAATAAGAAGGGAGGAAAAGACCGATTTTGTCAAAGCGGGTTGTGTAAAACATACCACTGATAAGTCCAAGGGCCTTCGGGGAAAAATCAGGTGCCTTTGTGTGGGCAGCTTTGGCAAATTTCTTGTTCTTTGTCATTGCAGCTACATTTGTTAAAAGATAAGCACCGCCGCTGTCGGCAACCCCATAGATCTTATCCAGATTTCCCCCATAGGAGGATAAATTGTCACGGATAAATGTCATGGCGGTTGAGACATCTGAAAACTGGTCGTAAACGCTGCAGTCCGGGACAAGACGATATTCAACGCTGAATACAACATAGCCTAAAAGACATAATCTGGCACAAAAATAGCGGTTGAATTCTTTATTGCCGATTAACAGACCGCCGCCGTGGATGTTGATGATGACAGGAAGTGTTTCATCTTCTTTTCCCTGTGGGCGGTACACATCCATGAGATGTTCTTTCTGACCGTCAGCGATATAGGGAATATCACGGCTCTCGACTACGCCATCCGGGAAAGAAAATTTTTTGTCGCGAACAGCTGCCGATTTTTCAAAGTATTCCCGCTGTTTATAAAAATTTTTCTTCATAAAATTACTCATTTGACTTCTCCTTTGGTATATTCTGAATCGTTACTTCTCGGTGGTCTACAGAAGTTGAAAATACAATCAATGTTTTGGTGCGTCCATATTTTTGCAATTCACCAATAAAAGTATCCAAATCGGTTGTGCTGTGAAAAAGAACTTCTAAAAGCATCGAGTAATCGCCGGTTACGCAATTGCATTCAATCACATTAAGACAGGAACGGATATAAGGATAAAATTCCGCTTTCTGATTTGGCTCAACCTCAAGGTTAATAAAAGCCCGGATGTGAAAGCCGAGAAGTTCGGGATTTAATGTGGCGTGATAACCGGTAATATAACCTTCTTTTTCAAGCCGCTCCACTCTCGCCGAGGCAGCAGGAGAAGAGAGAAAAACCTCGTTCGCTAAATCCTTTACACTCATTCGCCCGTTTTTACTGAGTAAATTCAAAATTTCACAGTCCACATGGTCAAGTTCGTTCTTTTTCATTGTGCTACTCCAATCTGAATTGTTATGAACTCAGCATACTCCTTTTACAAGAGCGAGTCAAGAACACACTTAATTTTATTTTGTGAAAATACAAAATGGTTTGTTTGATTAAGTGCAAATGGTTAATTTTATTAAATAAATTTGAAAATTCTGAAAACCTTGACTTTCAAAAAAATGAGGAATAAGGTATTAGACGTAAAGCCGATGCGCATCCGGCAGGGAGCAGGAAATGGGAAGTTGCGAAAGCAGAAAGAGAGGCTATTATGGCACACAGTTATGACCCATATGAAAATGTAAGAAATGTGATGAGTGATGCAGCAAAAATGGCAGGGATTGATAGTCCTTATATGGAAATTATCAAATGTCCACAGCGTGAGACAAAAGTTTATCTGCCGGTTGAAATGGATGATGGTTCGGTTCATGTGTTTGAAGGATATCGTGTTCAGCATTCGAATATCCGCGGACCATTCAAAGGTGGTATTCGATATCATCAGGATATTACATTAAATGAGGTTCGCGCACTGGCTACGTGGATGTCATTAAAATGTGCGATTGCGAATATTCCATACGGCGGTGCAAAGGGCGGCATCAAAGTTGACCCACATAAATTATCCAAGCGTGAACTGCGGGCACTTACAAGACGTTACACTTTTGCGATTGCACCAATTATCGGTGCAGATTCGGATATTCCGGCACCGGATGTAAATACAAATGCTCAGACGATGGCTTGGGTTTTGGATACTTACAGTCAGCTACAGGGAAAGCCGTGTCCGGGCGTTGTTACCGGAAAACCAATTGAACTTGGTGGTTCCCGTGGAAGAAATTCGGCAACCGGACGTGGTGTTGTGATAAGTACCAAACTGCTTCTAGCCAAAGAGGGAAAGAAACTCGATGACATAAAAGTAGTGATTCAGGGTATGGGAAATGTGGGAAGTAATGCCGCAAAAATTTTCCAGCACAGGGGAAGCAAAGTTGTGGCAATCAGTGATGTGTCCGGCGGTTTATACAAAGAGGATGGTTTGGATGTTGATACGATTGCTGAGTATCTGGAAACGTCTGGGGCTCTTTTGAAAGATTACGACGCAGAAGGAATTACTCATATTTCCAATTCGGAAGTATTGACAACACCGTGTGACGTGTTAGTTCCGGCAGCTTTAGAAAATCAGATTACCGAAGAGAATGCGGATAAATTGCAGTGTTCTTATATTGTAGAGGCGGCCAATGGTCCAACGTCCAAAGAGGCAGATGCCATTTTGGAAAAGCGTGGCATACCGGTAATACCCGATATTTTCGCAAATGGCGGCGGTGTCATTGTTTCCTATTTTGAGTGGGTACAGAACATTCAGGAACTTACCTGGGAGCGTGACCGCGTCAATGAAATGCTAGAAAATCTGATGTCCAAATCATTTGCTGAGATTACAGAAGCAAAAGAGAAGTATGACTGCACCTATCGTATGGCAGCTTATGTGGTGGCATTGAAAAAATTAATTTATGCGGAAGAAATTAAGGGTATTTTCCCGTGATAAAATAAAACAATTTGTTAGAGACTAAATAACATATCTTGTTATAGTCTCTAACAAATTGTTTTTTTCATGATACATTCCTCCAATCAATAATATCATTTTATCATGTTTTCATATATATAACGAGTGAAAAGGATAGAATGTTGCAAATTTTTACAAAGGACGGTTGCCGCACAGGTAGTCAGCGTAATTCTTTCCTATATGCTGATAAGGAAAAGAAACTTCCGTTTATTCTTAAGAAGAAAGATATTCGAATCAACCGGAATATGACGGCAAAAGAATTAAAGATTGGAACACCGGTGGCGTTGCAGAAAAAGTATGTGTTTTGATTTCTTTGGGCTCCAGTAATTTAGCAGAAACACTTTGTGACTCGTGGGTTTTGAGTACGTCGGTATGCGGCGCTGGTAGTTTCAGCGCCCATACCGTTACGCACTCAATTAGCGAGAGCGCCCACGAGACGCAAAGTGTTTCTGCTAAATTACGGAGCCCAAAAAAATCAAAAGTTGACAACCTTCCACTTTAATGATATTCTGTTATCAATTAATTTCCATGAGGGAGTAGCGAGCGTGTACGACACGTATCAAGTCAACATACTGACCGAATGGTCTGGCTTGTTTTAAATTGCGAGACTCATGTATAGCGGATTCCTATACGTGAAGTCTATCTATTTTAGAAATTCAACCGGGTATAGTGATGTCTGCTGTACCCGTTTTTTTATGCAAAAGACGGGGAATTACGGAATGGAAAACAGATGGAGGATTGTGAAATGGAATGGAGTTTATTTTTTGTATTCAACAGTATATTGCTTGGTGTAGGACTGGCGATGGATGCGTTTTCAGTTTCTTTAGCAAATGGATTGAATGAGTCTTGGATGCACAAGAAAAAAATGTGTGCCATTGCAGGAACCTTTGGTTTTTTTCAGGCATTAATGCCAATGACCGGATGGGTATGTGTTCATACCATTATTGAATATTTTAAAATGTTTGAGAAATTCATTCCATGGATTGCACTGATACTGCTTCTTTTTATCGGAGGGAAAATGGTGAAGGAAGGTATTCAGGATGGAGCCGAAGAAGCGGAAAAAGCGAAAGTTGGTGCACTCGCTCTCTTGGTACAGGGAATTGCAACCTCAATTGATGCATTGTCTGTTGGGTTTACGATTGCGGAGTACGATTTTATTATGGCACTGGCGTGCTCTCTGATTATTGCGGCAGTAACCTTTGTAATCAGCTTTACCGGCTTAATTCTTGGTAAAAAATGCGGAACGAAATTTTCCAATAAAGCAACAATTCTTGGTGGTGCGATTCTGATTGCAATCGGTATTGAAATTTTTGTTTCGGGTGTTTTTTAGATTGTATCAGACACCCGTAAGCAAATTTTCTATCACTTCTCCGGCATCCTTTGAAATGCCTATGGATTTGTTCTGAATTTCCAATGGAATTTCTGTCTGTCCAAGATTGATACAGGCATAAAAAGCATCCGGCCAGGCAGCAGTCATCTGCCAGAATGGATATTTAATGATGCCGGGTGTGTTATATCCGGTACCAAGTTCCAGAAATAGGACATTTAGGTTTTTGCGCCGGCGTAAAAAGTCATCGTAGCGGCTGGCGGCTGCGTGCCATTCCTTGCCTTCTACGAAAGTAGAATCGGCTCTTAGATTCATTGAAAGAGGAGCGCCACAGTGCGGACAGCGGGGGATTAGATGGTCAGGAATCCACATGTTTTCCTGTTCTTTCATCATTTGATGGATTTGAACTTCATTATCAAAAGTTTCGCTGCAGCATGGCTTGGAACACTGAAAGAGTCCATAATCACCTTGGGTGTAAAAAAGGCGTTTTTTATCAAATCCTGCCTTTTGAAAACAGTGGTCTACATTAGTAGTAAGAACAAAATAATCCTTATCTTTTACCAGTTTCAGCAGATTTTCATAAACCGGTCTGGGTGCATCTTGATAGCGGTTGATATAAATATAGCGGCTCCAATATGCCCAGTGCTCATTCAAGGTCTCAAACGGATAAAAGCCGCCGGAGTACATATCGGAAAAGCCATATTTAGCAATAAAATCGGAAAAGTATCGGGTAAATCGCTCCCCGGAATACGTCAATCCGGCAGAGGTCGAAAGACCTGCACCTGCCCCGATGATAACGGCGTCTGCCTTTTCCAGTTTTTCTTTTAACCGGTTAATTTGAGCCGAGCAGGCGTTCATAGATTTCTTTGTCATTTTCTTTGAAAACATTAAATACCACCTTCTTTACTGTTGTGTCATTTTGCTTTAAAAAGTCTGTTGTAGATGCGATTGCAATTTCGGCAGCTTTTTCATTCGGGAAATGGAAAACGCCCGTGGAAATGCAGCAGAAAGCAACACTTTCTAAATGGTAATCTGTGGCGAGCTGCAAGCACGACGTGTAACAGCCTGCTAATAGGTCACAGTCCTTTTTAGTCAGATGTCCGTTTATAATCGGACCGACAGTGTGGAGAACATAGCGGCAGGGCAGGTTATAAGCAGGCGTTATCTTTGCCTGACCGGTTGGTTCTTCAAAACCTTGTTTTTGCATTTTTTGAAAGCAGTCATAGCGCAGCTGCACGCCGGCGTAAGTGTGAATGCAGTTATCAATGCAGGTGTGACCCGGAATATAGCATCCGGTCATCTGGGAGTTGGCAGCATTTACAATAGCATCACAACGAAGTGTTGTAATATCTCCCTGCCACACGTACAAATTGTCTTTGACGGGCGTTAAATCGTGAAGGTCAGTTACTCCCTTTTCTTCAATTGCTTCCTGTAGATATTCATTTTGCACCTGTAAAAAAATCTCATCGATTGGTTTTGGTGCCCGGACATTCATCAGAGCACGCAAAAGCATACGCTGTTCCGGCAGACCTTTCGGAATGGATGTATTGTGGTATTCCGGACTTTCTTTTAGTAATGTCTGGATGAGAAAGATAAGTCGTTCTTTTTTTGTCATGCTAATACCTCTTTTTAATAGCTTGTTTTGGGCAGATTTCTTTGCATTGTCCGCAGTGCAGGCATCGATTTTGGTATCGCCGGGATAAATTCCCTTCATATAAGGATTTCTTTCAAATATTTCTTCTAATTTTTCGGAGTGAATATTTTTAATTTTACCGCGAAGGGAAATCGCCCGTTTCTCTGCGGTTGCAGACAGGGCGATAAATTTCTGCTCCATAAGCTGAGTATAAAGGGATTTCCCTTTTGCCGTCAAGAAATAAACACCGGATTCATCCCAAAGCATCAAATCAATGATGCGGGTTACCGGATGACCGTCTGCGCCAATCGTTGCCATGGTGGCGGAATGAAATTCATTTACCAATAAATTAAGATAATGATTTTTTGTCATTGTCATATATGTTCTCCTTTCTGGCGGCAAAATGGGTTACTTCTTAAAATGTATACGGCGGATTCCCGGAGAAATCAGCAATTACACCATGCGGCTCATCCAGGTAAAATACCTCAAAAATTGGATTATCCGCAGTCTCATACTGTCCTTTGACAATCGGATTGGCAATACACATTTCTTTTGCAGCCATGTTGTTTTCAAATACGGCTTTTCCATGCAGGCGAATCCATGCATAAGATGGGCTGGAAACAGAAATTTCAATTTCCGGATTGCTCTGCATATCCAGATAAACATCTTTTGTGTTATTTGTGCAGAACCACAGTTTTCCGTCCATTTCTCCGGCAAACATAAATGGGCGGCACTTTGCTTTCCCATCGCGTCCTACGGTAGCGAGATACTGTACCGGGTTTTCTTTTAAAAATTCAATTACTTTGTTCATAATAAAACCTCCTAAAAATTTTTTTGGAAAAATATTGTGTTTTCCTGTTGATGCTATTATAATATCGCCATAGGGACTTTTCGTAAAGTAAGCACTATTTTGTGCTATAGTTACCAAAAGGAAACAATTGCGAAAAAAGGAGACTTTTGCCATGGAAAATATATCAACAGCAGAAAAACTTCCTGCCTGTCCGGTGGAAACGACGCTTACTTTAATCAGTGATAAATGGAAAGTCTTGATTTTAAGAGACTTACTTCCTGGGACAAAACGGTTTGGGGAGTTAAGGAAATCAATTGGACATGTCTCACAGAAAGTGTTGACAGCACAGCTTCGACAGATGGAGCAGAGCGGACTTGTGAATCGAAAAGTATATGCCGAGGTGCCGCCAAAAGTTGAATATTCATTGACGGACGTGGGATACAGTTTGAAACCGATTTTAGACGCTATGTGGACGTGGGGCGAAGAATATCAGAAGAGAATGGAGGAATAATCCCCGGTGGCTTTGAAAACCGCAGCGGGGATTATGAAGACATACACATCATGTATTGTGTGTTGTAATTAATCTAAAATCTGTCCATCTGTAGAAATTGTGACAACCTGCCATGGGATAAATTTTCCACTGTTTTGCAGTGCTGTCTTTGCCGCATGCTCAAGTCCGCCACAGCACGGTACTTCCATGCGGACAACGGTTACACTCTGGATGTCATTGTTCCGGATGATTTCGGTTAGTTTTTCTGAGTAATCGATGTCATCCAGTTTTGGACAGCCCACAACGGTGATTTTTCCTTTGATAAAATCATGATGGAAATTAGCATACGCATAGGCGGTGCAGTCTGCAGCAATCAAAAGTTTGGCACCGTCAAAGTAAGGAGCCTTTGTCGGTACGAGTTTGATCTGAACCGGCCATTGTCTTAATTCGGACGTAAGAGAATTGTCTGCGGATACAGCAGGTGCTGAATTGCGGCGGTCAAACTGGCGCATTCTCTGTCCGGGACATCCACTGAATGCTGGAGATTTTTTCTCTTTTGCTTTCTTTTTCATATTTTCTTTCACAGCTTCTTCGTCGTAAGCAGCAGCTTCCCGTTCTACAAAAGTAATGGCACCGGTCGGGCAGGTTGGCAGACAGTCGCCAAGTCCGTCGCAGTAGTCGTCGCGCAGCAATTTTGCTTTTCCGTTTACCATACCGATGGCACCTTCGTGGCAGGCGTTGGCACAGGCACCGCATCCGTTACATTTATTTTCATCAATCTGAATAATTCTTCGTATCATAGTTTATCCTTCCTTTCGGGTAATTGTTGTTTCTGGTTGTATTATAGAAAACGCTGTGCTAAAATTATGTTGTTATAACAACGAAAATCATTTTTTTGAAATTGAGGAGTGAAAATGCAAAAACCACAAATACCGATTTTTATGGAAATAACGGACGCAGAATGGGATGAGATGGTTCGTCTTTTGTGTCTGCGAGAGAAAAAATTCAAAAAAAATACGATTATTTTTCATCAGGGTGACATTACAGAGGAGATGGGAATTGTCATAAAAGGAAATGTAAATATAGAAAGTGTGGATGTCTCCGGCAATGTAAGTCTGCTAGGAAATGCGGAAGCCGGGGATGTATTTGCGGAGACGTATGCACTCTGTGGCGAGGCAATGGCGGTAGATGCAGTGGCTACGAGCGAGACAGTAATTCTGTTTCTTCCTATGAAACAGCTTATGCATGAAAAAAATGCCGGATATTTGTGGTACGGGAAAATGCAGGCGAACATAATCCGTATGCTCAGCAAGAAAAATCTGGTGTTGTCAAATCGTATTTTCTGTACAACGCCGAAAAAAATCAGGGATCGTGTATACACCTATCTTTCAATGCAGAGGGTGAGAAGCGGCTGCCGGAAATTCAAGATTCCGTTTAACAGGCAGCAGATGGCGGATTACCTGAATTTAGACAGGAGTGCGCTGTCAAAAGAACTGGGACTTATGCGGGAAGAAGGAATCCTTTCTTTCTATAAAAATGAATTTGAACTTTTGGAGGCGGAGGAATACGATGTTAAAAGATAAAGATATCAGGGAACCGCTATTTGACTTTTTGGAGGAACAGTACGGGAAAACTCGGATTATAGAGGAAAAAACGATGGGAAAATCCAGAGCGGACGTTGTGATGGTTTTGGAAGAAGAACTGGTAGGAATTGAAATCAAAAGCGATGCAGACACCTACGCAAGACTTTCACGCCAGGTTAAGGATTATGACCGTTTTTTTGATCGGAATTATGTCGTTGCCGGTTCGAAGCATGCTCATCACGTGGGGGAACATGTACCGGAGTGGTGGGGCATTATTACGGTAGAAGAAGTGGATGGAGTGTGTGATTTTTATGTGCTTCGTAAAGCTGAAAAAAATCCCAAACAGAAAATGATTCACAAAATAAAATTGTTGTGGCGTCCGGAATTAGCGCATATCCAAGAAGTGAATTATTTGCCGGCATACAAACAGAAAAGCAAAGATTTTGTTCGTAAAAAAATTATGGAAAAAGTACCGGAAGAATTGCTGCATAAACAAATTAGTGATGAGCTGTTTGAGCGGGATTACACGACGATTCAACAGCAGATTGATGAATTTAAAAAGAGGTGACAAACGATGAAAATGACGACACTTTGTTATATTGAAAAAGATGGGAAATATCTGATGCTTCATCGGACAAAAAAGGAAAAAGATATTAATAAGGACAAATGGATTGGTGTTGGAGGGCATGCCGAGGAAGGCGAAGGCCCGGAGGAATGTCTGTTAAGGGAGGTAAAGGAGGAGACAGGTCTTTTACTTACTTCTTACCGATTTCGCGGAATTGTAACTTTTGTCAGTGACCAGTGTGAGCCGGAACTGATGTGCCTTTTTAGTGCAGACAAATTTGAGGGAGAAGTAATAGAATGTGATGAGGGGGATTTGTTCTGGGTTGAAAAAGAAAAAGTACCCTCACTTCCAACCTGGGAGGGGGATGCCATTTTCCTAAAATTGTTTCTGGAAGATGAACCGCGGTTTTTTAGTCTTCGTCTTGTTTATGAAGGAGAAAAATTAGTGGAAAAGAATTTAAGATTGTATGAATCATAACAAAAAGTGGCTGCTTGATACAGCCACTTTTTACAAGCGTATGTCAATGTTTGCACCAACATTTGGATTCACTGACATTTCCATCATTTTCGCCAATGCATCTCCCTGCATTTCCTGTGAGTCTAAAGTTTTTGAAAGCATCGAGACACCGACTGACTGCATGAGATTGTTTGCAGCATTTGCCATGGAGTAACTGGCAATATCCATGCCTAAATCCATATCCATAACGATACCTCCTATTGAATAATTCTAATTAAATAATAGCAGAGATAGGAGAAAATAACAAGAAAAATTTATGAAAAAAGGATATTTTTGCAAGTTCACTCGTTTATATAGTGAAGACCAAGAGAAAGGAGGTTTTATGGTGAGGGATTGGACAAAAGATTATTTTCATGAAAAATATGAGTGCTATTGTGATATGGTATATCGAATCTGTATGCTTTATTTGAAAAATGAAAGCGATGCCAGAGATGGGTTACAAGATATTTTTCTGAAAATGTGGGAAAAACAACCGGTCTTTGAAAATGCTTCCCATGAAAAGGCATGGCTTATAAGTACGACCAAAAATTATTGTCTGGATGTATTAAAAAGCAGTTGGCATAAAAAACGAGTGGCACTGGATATTAACCGGGAAATCATGTCGGATGAGAGAGAACAGGAGTATCCGGTGTTAGATGAGATTTTGAAACTGCCACAAAAATACCGGGAGGTTCTTTATTTATATTATTATGAAGAATATTCAGTAAAGGAAATCGGGATTATGCTCAAAAGGAAAGAGAGTACCATCCAGTCCCGGCTGGCGGCAGGAAGAAACAAATTAAAAACAAGATTGGCAGACAGAAAGGGTGTATGGTAATGAATAAACAGATAGGAAAAAATATGTTTGACGGTATGGAATTGCCGGAGCAGACGAAACAGGAAGTGTGGGGAAATTTAGAAAGTATAATTTCAAATACTACAGTAGAAAAAAGGGTACACAAAAACCGTGTTTGGGTCAGACGGCTTGGAAAAACAGCGGCTGCATTCCTTATAATGGGAGTTCTTTTCGGAACTATTAATGGCGTAAGTCATGGCGGACTTGTTGAGGCAATTTCCGGTTTGTGGCAGACAGACGAGAGCAGTCAGAAAATTGTAACAGAAATGACCGATTATCATGTGAGGCTGGATTCCGTATATGCGCCAGAAATACTTGAATGTACGGAGAAAAGACTTATTTTTGCCGGAAGTTTTGGTCTTGTTATTTATGACCGGCAAAGTGAGCGTGTGTCGGCTACGATTGATTTGCAGAAAATTGAAAGTAATCACTTCAATGCCGATACATTGCAGACTAGGTTTCTGATTCAGGGAGACGAACTGGTGATTTATAATCTGCAAAATAAAAAAGTATATGGAAAGTGCTATCACTATAATCTTTCAACGAATGGTAAAAAAGAAACGTCGTCTCTTTTGCCGGACACTACGCAAAAAGCGGATGCTTTTTTAGAGAAAGAATGGCAGAAACAGAATAAGGATAAGTATGCCGATACATTAAATTTTTATGCGGAGGGAACCTCTTTGTATAAAGATAAAGAGGGACTTCTGAGCGAAAAAGCATTAATTTCAAAAGAAGGTAATACGATTTCATCTGCTGCGTGGTTAGTGCTTGAAAAAGACAAGACTAAGGGTGATTACCAGATGTATTTGTATCAGAAAAAAGGAAAACAAGGTGTGGCAAAAAAAGAAAAACTACGCATCCAAGCATCTACGGAGAAAGAGAAGACGACGGTCCTTAAAAGGTATGAAGAACTTGGCGGTTCGGAGATAAAAAAGGCAATTGTTGAAACCTTTTATGACAATCCATCTTTGTATGAGGGATATGTTTATCAGGGCAGTCAAAATTATCAAAAAGTAGAATTTGGAAACTGTGATGTGGTAATTCCAATTGTCAAAATCACAGGAACAAATAGACAAAAAGATACGGTAAAAGTAATTGGACAATTCTACTGGTATGGCTTCAGCTTGTCCGGAAAAACTTTATATGAGGCGCAGTCCGGTGGTGGGGTGGCAGTCATGTTTTTGAAAAAAGACGGTGGCAGATATCAGGTGAAAAAGGTAGTACATCCAAGAGATGGTGGATTATTACAGAAAGACTTGGTGAAATTATATGGAAGTGATGGAAAAGCTGTTTCAGATGTTCTCGAAGATTCGCTTGCGGATGAAGTAGTTAAAACATTGAGAACTTATGTAAAACAGAATCAGCTGGATATTAAGTATTACAAGGCATTTGGGTGGAACCCGGAGAAAATTGATGAATAGGATGAAATCAACGAAAGTCTACGCTTCGTAGGTAGTGTTATTTTTGTTGAGCGGGTGGAGGATGGATTGCTTGCCCTCGATTTGGTGAAAGGAATTGATGACACAGAAAAACGGAGGGCGTTGGAGCAGGCCGCAAAAATGTTGTTTGGGTGAAAATTGACAAATATGGCTGTGAATCATATAATTCTATATGTTATTTAGGAAAAAGTAGAGAGGAATATTATGTTAGAGCCAAAAGAAGTTAATTTATCGCCCATGCCAAAGACATGGATTTTAGATTTGGACGGCACAATCGTTGTCCATGACGGGCCGTATATCTTAGGACACGATAAGTTTTTACCGGGAGCAAAAGAATTTTTAGATGGCATTTCGGAAGATGATATGATTATATTTCTGACTGCCAGGGGTGAGTGGGAAAAGGAGCATACCCTGCGGTTTTTAAAAGAAAATCATGTGCGCTATGACCATATTATTTTTGGCGCAGGGCAGGGAGAGCGTGTGCTAATCAATGATAATAAACCAGACGGACTTGTCACAGCGGTCGCAGTCAACACAACAAGAGATAAATTCTGTCAGACCAAATTTCAGACGGATTATAATTTGGGAACGAGGTATGATTGATTTTTTTTAGTTTCCGGTTTCCGTAATTCAGGAAAAAATTTTGTGTCTCGTGGACGGCTCTCGCCTTGATAAATACGCGGAAGTATTGATATGCAGATTTGTATATCGGATACTTCCGCGTATTTATATCCACTCGCCGCAAAGTTTTCTTCTGAATTACTGGAATGCTAAAATACTGAAAAATACCAATTTACTAATTATATTCTAGCCATAGAGAGGAGGTTCATTTTACCATAATGGAAAAATTATGCAGCGACAAAGAGCGTTCAGAGTTATATGTGTATACTTTCAGAAACAATTATGCACAAATGAAACAGGTACAGATAATACCAAGCTTTTTATATTGGAAGACCTGGTATTATCTTTTTTAAGGGAAATTGCAGGCTATAGGTGTCTTGATTAGTGTTGACACCATATAAAACGCCATATATAATGAATACGCTGAAAGTTTAAATTAGCGTAACAGATTGTAGAATGGGAGGAGAGGAATAGTGAAAACGCTAAGCGATTACATGAAAATGAATTATCGAATGTAAATTGTTGAGGATGCAGAGGAAGGTGGCTTCGCGGTTTCGTTTCCGGAACTTTCGGGATGCCTTACTTGTGGGGATACAAAAGAAAAAGCAATTGCTAATGCTATAGATGCAAAGAGAGCATGGTTTGAAGCTGCACTAGAGGCAGGAATGGAGATAAACATTCCGAGTGTGCCAAATAAAGATATTTAATCTTTTTAAGATTCCAGTAATTTAGCCAATCCAATTTGCGTTGAGTGAGTACAAACGCGTGGGTATGAGATATGCGTTTTTTGCATATCCATACCCCTACGCAGTTTGTCAAGCGGGAGCGCTCACGAAATGCAAAATGGATTGGCTAAATTACGGAAATAAAAAACATTACTTGACACAACCACAATTGTACGCTTGCCAAGAAAGGAGTTCCCCATGGAACAAACATTTATGAAAGAAAAGAAAATATTACCGTTAGTATTGTCGATGTCACTGCCAATGATGTTGTCCATGCTGGTAAATTCTCTATACAACATTGTTGACAGTTATTTTGTGGCACAGATTAGTGAGCAGGCGATGACGGCATTATCTTTAGTATATCCACTCCAATTACTGGAAACGGCAATTGCAGTTGGATTTGGGATAGGAATGAATGCGGCTGCCGCATATTATCTGGGGGCGAAGGAGCAACAGAGGGCGGATGATATTGTGACATCAGGGCTTATCCTCAGCCTTTTGCATGGCGTGATTTTGATGGCTGCGGCGCTTCTTTTTGCGCCGGCATTTGTTTCGATGTTTACAGAAAATGAAAAGATTCTTGCGGATGGTGTAAAATATTCAAATCTCGTATTTATTTTTGCGGTTCCAAATGTTATTGCGATAACGTTTGAGAAAATTTTTCAGGCAGAGGGCCGGATGAAAGTTTCGATGTTTAGTATGCTGTGTGGGTGTGTTGCCAATATCATACTTGACCCGTTGTTGATTTTTGGTATTGGAATATTCCCGAAAATGGGGATTGAGGGAGCTGCAATTGCAACCGGTATTGGACAAGTAATACCACTTATTGTGTACTTGTTTATTTTTATCAAGCACCCGGTATCACTGCATTTTCACTGGCATAAAAAAAACTTTCAAAAACGATTGGTGGCACAGATGTATGGAGTAGGAATTCCGGCGACATTAAACCTTGCCCTTCCTTCCTTTATGATTACGGCACTTAATGGAATTCTTGCTGTGTATTCCGCATCGTATGTGCTGGTGCTTGGCATTTATTATAAACTGCAGACATTTATTTATCTCTCGGCAAATGGTATTGTGCAGGGAATCCGACCAATTATCAGTTATAATTATGGCGCGGGAGAGAGAGGGCGTGTCAAAAGAATTTTTATTACTGCATTAATTATGATTGCTTCCATTATGTTTGTTGGTATGTTGATATGTCTGGGATTTGCAGGAAATCTGATAGGACTGTTTACAAAAAATTCGCTTACGATTTTGGATGGCGCACAGGCGGTACGCATTATCTGTATGGGCTTTGTGATATCGGCAGTTTCGGTTACAATAAGTGGTATGTTAGAGGCATTGGGGAGAGGTGTGGAATCTTTGATTCTTTCGCTGCTTCGTTATGTTGTCGTAATTATACCGGCGGCATTTGTGCTTGGAAAACTATTTGGCGGTGCAGCAGTCTGGCACTGCTTTTGGATTGCGGAGACGATTGCATCGCTTACAGCGGTTTTCTTAATTTACAGGCGAAGCCCTTTTACTCAAACATGTAGGTAAAATAAGCTTCCTTAAATGCGAGGGAGCGGTTGCGTGAAATCGGCAGTGTAACACCATCTGTCATAGTCACACTGTTTTTAGTAAACTGATTTACGAAATTTAAGTTAATAATGTAACTGCGGTGGCAGCGGAAAAATCCCTGTTCCAAAGTAAAAACTTCTTCGCACCGGGAAAATAGTTCGCGGATTTCGATACTTGTACCATTATGAGGAAAAACAAGAACGGATTTGTTTTGAGCTTCTAAATAGTTTGTATCTTCCAGCGCGATTTTACAAAATCCGTCCGAAGTGCGGGCAACAAAGATTTCTTTTTGATTCTTTATCAGCACCATAAAATCATTCATAATAGACCAAAGCTGATTGGGAGAAACCGGCTTTAGCAGATATTGAAGTGCCTTGACCTCGTAAGAGTCAAACGCAAATTCTTTGGATGAGGTCAGAAAAATAATGGGAACGTTTTGATTCTGCCTGCGTAATTCCTTAGCTGTATCAATACCGTTTAGAAGCGGCATAAGGACATCGAGAAAAATCAGGTCAAAGCATTCACTTTTTTGCGCAAGAATCAAATCATCTCCATTTTCATAGCAGTGGACAGAAAGTGAAATTGACTGGTGAATTGCCCATTGCTGTAAAAGAGATTTTGTTACTTCGCTTACTGCCACCTCATCATCACAAATTGCTATTTTCATATGCACCTCGATAGAATGATTTTTAATACAAAACAATGTTCCTCAACAGAAAAATGACATTGTCCATTTAACTGTTGTACATAGTATACAATACTTTTGGTCCCAATACCATGACCTTTTTTATCCGAAATGGGAATCCCGTCAATAAATTTTGGCATTGTTTCAATAGGATTTTTTATTTCCAACAGCAAAAGATTTTCCTTTTGCATAATTTGTAAGGAGACCCATTTTTCGCCTGATGTATGTTCTAGTGCGTGCAGTGCATTTTCCAGTGCATTAGATAGAATCGTGCACAGAGAAAGGTCAGGACATGGTAAATCTTTTCTTGCGCAAACTTCTGGCAGAAAGTCGATGCTTCGTTCTAAAAAGCGTGTTTTATAAATGGAAATTACCGAATTTAAAGTCTCATTTTTGCAGTATCTTGTGACAATTGTGTCATCATAAGCGGTGCCAATCTCCTGAATGTAGGAAATGGCTTTTTCCGGATGATTCTGGTTTAGCATGGAGAGAATAAGATTTAGGTGGTGGCGCATATCGTGCCGCAAAATGGCAAGCGTCTGTTCGCTGTTACGGACCTGCTCAATTTCTTTTTGCAGCGATATTAGCTGCATTTCCATTCGGTCGCTGTACTGGCGGATTTCCGATTTCTTTTCGGATTCCTTAAAGTATACAAGCAGAAAAATGAGATAGCCGATACTAAAAGCAAATCCCATAAATTCAACAACGACTTTATTTCCGGAGTACAAAAGATTGGAAAATTTCGTTGAGGCATAATCAAAAATATAATAAATAAATGGAAGAAAGCCGATGATAACAAGTTCCTTATTTTCTTTTGAAAAAATAGTTTGTGTTGTCCGGCGGACAAATTTGAACAGGAAAAAGAATGTGATAAATGTCATAGCAATTCGTGTGCTATAGTACCAGACCGGATTCTTAGTAAGCGTAAGTGCAGAAAGTCCGATCCAGTTGCTGAACTGACAGCACAGATAGGCGGAAAAAACAGAAATACAACAGGATAAAAGTGAATAACGGTAACACAAAAACAAAAATAAAATGAGTGGAAGATGTACCAAAACAGGGTAAAGCTGATTGGCAAACTCCGTGCCTGTAAAGAGGTTGATGCCCCAGTAAAAAAAAACATCCACCAATGCAAACAAAAGCAGTTTTCCAAAATTTTTCATGCTTGGCTTTACACCAAGAAAAAATGCAGAAATGAAAATTCCGAAAAGCTGTGTTGTTAAATTGTGTATGCCGGTAAGTAGTTGTAAAATCATCTGTGGTATTCCTTTCGTTGCCGATTATCTGCCTCTATTATACGACATTAACTTTCACATGGCAATCCCGATTTGCCATTCACGCTGTATAATTACCATTCACGCAAATTGCCGGATAGAGGAAAATTATATGATAAAATAGAGAGTGAGAAAGGAGTGAATGCGATGAAAAAAAACAGAAAATATATCGCAAAATTTTTTTTCAGTCTGTTTGGTGTGATATTTGTTTTCACAGGCGTGCTTTTATTTGGTGCTTCGGCAAAAGCGGCCGGAGATGTCACGCGTTATCGAACCGCTTATCTGCAAAACTGCTGTCCGGGCATTCAGGTCGTTGCCCATGCGTATTTAGTAGGAACCGATAATGTGGCAAACTACTGGAAAACCATTGCCGTCGATAAGGTGCCTGTAAACACGAAAATTCAGGGGAAGACGATTGACCCGCAATATTTTCCGCAGGATAATATTGAGAATCTGAAACAGTTGTATTCATCCGTTCAGGGGTATCAGAATTTCACGTGGATTTCCGGTGCATATCTGGAAAATGAAGGCAGCAAGCTTCAAGTTGTCGCCTATGATAAAAATTATATTATTTACTGGAGCAATGGCTACCGCAGTTTTACGGAAAGTCCGGTTATGTGTAAACAGTATCTGCTTATGGCATCTCACCCACCGGGTTTTTACAGGCTGCCAAGGAGTGTGGTATGGCTGGATTGTGGACGAACAGAAAATGTAGTTCCGACAGGGGAGACGATTAAGAAAGAGGGAACCGGAAGAGTTACTTCGTCGTTTATTGGAATCAGTCCGATTCCGGGAACAGCAGATTCCGGTGACGTTTACAAAGTAAAGGTAAATACCGAGTTAAATATTGTTTCTACGGTGAAACTTCCATCCCGCACATCGGACACAACGGATACATATTACAAAATTTCTTTTAACGGAAAGAATGACGTAAATTATATGACGAGAAATCGTCCGGGATATTACTATGTAAAGAGTAAGTATATCAATCTTTACCGGGCAGACACGAAAACGCCGAGTAATCTGGTGGACTATCAAGTGAATTATCCGGTTACTTATGCGAATCAGAAAAGGGATATTAATGTGCAGGCAGCAGCTAATTCATCCAGTGAAGTTTTGGGATATCTGCAAAATGAGGCACAGGTTCAGGTGTATGAAAAAGAGAGCAACGCCAGCTGGGCAGCCATTTATTTTAACAGTCAGAAAGCTTATGTGCCTGCAAAATACTTGAAAAAAGTGGTAAAACCGGTAGTTCAGAAGCCGAAAAATGTGCCAAAGAATTTCCGTATTAAAACCATCAAAAACAATCAGTACGTTTTGAAGTGGGATAAACCGGCCGGCTGTAAGGATTATCAGATTATATACTGTAAAAATTCCTTTGGCAGTCTGACTTCAAAGAAAAATGTTCTTTATAAAAATAATCATTATAAGAAGAACACGATAACGGTGAAAAAGTCCTATTTGAAAAAACGTACCTGCATTTACATTGCACTGGCGGCAAATTATGAAAATGGAACTTCAAAAAAAATCTGGCTGGATGTGTATGTGCCGGGAAAACCAAGAGCATTAAAGAAAAAGCATTTGCAAATTTCTTCGAAAAAAATTAAAATAAAGCAGTACCCGGATTATGTAATGAAAATCCAGTACTCAACCAAGAAATCATTTAAAAAGGCGAAGACGGTCTCAAATAAGGGAAGGCTGGTACGTGCGATTAAGAAATTGAAACGAAATACAACGTACTATATCCGCTATTGCTCGAATACGGTAGTTGATACGGATGCCGGACAGAAAAGTGTGTATGGACAATGGTCTAAGACTTTAAAAGTGAGAACAAAAGGGTAATGAAACAGAGGAGATTTAATACATTATGAAGACAAGAGAAGAAGCACTAACCTATGGGTTATCCTTTCCGGACACATATCAGGACGCACCATTTCGAGATGCCAATTGGCAGCTTATAAGAGTGAAAAGAAGTAAAAAAGTTTTTTTGTGGACTTATGAAAGGGAGGGACTTCTCTGTCTGAATGTAAAGGTAACGCCGGAGAGCAGAGATTTCTGGCGTGGTATTTATGATTCCGTAGTGCCGGGATGGCATCAGAACAAGGAACACTGGAATACGATTGTTTTGGATGGAACCATCCCGGATGCGGATGTTCGAAAAATGATTTATGAGAGTTATGAACTTGTCACGGATAATCCGACAAAACGGATTTATGAAGCAGTGAAAAAGATTCCGAAAGGGCATGTGGCAACTTACGGACAGGTTGCTGCCATGGCAGGAAATGAAAAAATGGCGCGTGCGGTTGGAAATGCGCTTCATAAAAATCCGGACCCGGATAATATCCCTTGTTTCCGTGTGGTGAACAGTAAGGGAGAACTTTCAGGGGCTTTTGCTTTTGGCGGTGCCAATGTGCAGGCAGAACGGCTGATGGCAGACGGTGTTGAAGTGGCAGATGGAAAAGTAGATTTGACCCGTTATGGAATCAAGTAAAATTCCGATATATAAAACAGAGTCATGGATGATAATATGAGATAAAAGGATTTATCGATGACAAAGTGAGGAATTTACATGAAAACAACTGGGGAAAGTTTCCCAATGACGAGCGGGAGCGTACAGGGCGTACAGGAGAGAGAACAGGATATATGGAAAAAAGTGTGCGAACAATTGACGGACATAACTTCTGGTATGTCAGAGGAAGAAAAACAAGACTATGAGAAAAAGATTCGGGCAAAATTGCAACGAGGTGCGAACTTATCTGTAGAGGAGTTAAATTATCTGAGAATTCACAATCCCGAATTATATCGAAGTGCAATGCGTGTAAAAACAGCAAAACAACAACTGAAAGAGCAGTTAAGACACTGTAAATCGAAGCAGGAAGCAAATACTCTCATTGTCCGGGCAATTTCCAGAATCAGTGACAAAGACCCTGACAAAACATATCTGACAGCGGGATTGCGGAAAGTCGCAGAAGAATTCAAGAAAAGCTTCCGGTACGCCAGACTGCCGGAAACCAACGACTGGAAAAAAGATAAAAAAGCACGTGGTAAGAAAAAACAGGATAAGAATTCTTCCGATATGTTTGGCTCCTTATTACAAATGCTGACACCGGAGCCTTTGTTGAGCGAAAGTTTCCAAAACTTCATTGGGGTACAAAATTAACTCCCTTTCACCTTGCCTCGTCCCCAGTTTTAGTGGTATAATCTGCTTATAAAAATAATTGATAAAAAATATCAAAAGGGGGCTTTTATAATGGAAAAACAGATATTTACAAACGAGGTTATTTTATCTTGGCTTCAATATTATGCAAAGAATACAACAATTGATTTGGAACATGTGAAAATTATTGATATTACAAAGAAAAACAAGAATGTAATTCCTACAGTTGAATCCCACAAAACGACAATGGTATTTACCAATGCAGGAATTGACGATATTTTTTACCGCTTGTGGAATGCAGGTCTCGGTGAGTGTGAGGTTTGGTACAATGACGGTTCAGAACCGGACGGACCGATTTTGAACAGTCAGGTAAAGGATATGATTAACCGTGGAATCAATGCTTCTGCCGGAATGCTGATTGTCAATCCAAATGCGAGAAACACGGCAAAAATCGGCATTGGCAATGAATTTTTCAAAAAGGGCTCTATTCAGTATGTAGGAAGTGAGATTCGTGCTGTTATTTTAAATAAAATGATGGTGGATACGCAGGACGATGTCTGTGTTATCGGTGGAGAGAGTATTGCCATTGAGACTGCTCTTTTGGCTCCGGAAGGAACGGTTATTGCTGTTGAATATAGTGCTACAGACCGTGATACAATGGAGGAAAATGTAGACCATTTTGGGTTGCAGAATGTAAAAATTATTGACCACGTGGATGAAGAAACAATGCGTGACTGTCCGGTTCCTTCGACGGTATTCATGGTAGCCAGCGCAAGTATGAATCAGGAACTTGAGTATTTTGTTAAGAAGAATCCAAATGTTCATGTTGTCATTTATACGTTGGATTTTCAGGTGGCAGCAGGAGCTGGTGAGATGCTTTCGAAATTGGGAATTCAGGATGTGGAGACAATTCAGATTGGGGTTTCCAGATTGTCTGCAAATCATTCCTTTAAACAGCAGCCGGCTCCTTGGATAATTACGGGTAGAGGAGAATAAGTTCTATGATATTACAAGAAGGAAAAAAGAAAAACAGCTACATTATTGATGGGCTTTTCCTTCCGCTTCAAACGGAGAAAAGATTGGAAGCACTTGGCATGACGAAGGGAACTCCGGTGGAAGTTTTAAACCGGAAGCGAAGTGGAACGATGATTGTGCGTGTGCGGGGAACGCGTTTTGCATTAGGCAGGGGGATAACCGGGAAAATTGAAGTCGCGGAGGATAAAAAACAATGAGTGAAAATTTGGTAGTAGGTTTTATTGGCAATCCAAATTGTGGAAAAACAACGTTGTTTAACGCTTTTACCGGTGCCAATTTAAAGGTGGCAAACTGGCCTGGTGTAACGGTTGAGAAAGTAGAGGGTGCGCTAAAATACCATAATAATACATATCGGCTTGTAGATTTGCCGGGAACATACAGTCTTACCTCTTATACGATGGAGGAACAAGTGAGCAGACAGTATATTCTAAGTGATGAGGTTGACGTTATTGTGGATGTGGCAGATGCATCTTCACTGGAACGAAATTTGTATTTGACGCTGCAGCTTTTAGAGCTTGGAAAGCCGGTTGTGTTAGCGTTAAATATGATGGATATTGTGGAAAAGCGTGGAATGGAAATTGATTTGCATCGTCTGCCGGAGATGCTTGGAATTCCGGTTATTCCTGTGTCTGCCAGAAAACGTACCGGACTTGAAATTCTGATGCATGCTGTGTCGCATCACAAGGATGCGGTTATGCCGGATAAACTCGTTCATCATCATACAATGCCATCACATCACAAACATGACCATCATGTCGATCATGCCATGGTATATAGTGATGAAATTGAGGATAAGATTGATAGTATTTCGGATGTCTTGCAGAAACAGTACCCGGAAATGCTTCATGTACGATGGTGTGCAATTAAACTCTTGGAAGGGGATAAAGAAATTTCTGAAAAATATCCGGTCGATTTGCCACAAGTGCTCGACCGTAGTTATGAATCAGAAATTATTAACCAGAAATATGAATTCATTGAAGAAATTGTTCAGGAAGTGTTGGTAAACAAAGAGGAGAAGGCGCAGTCAACGGATAAAGCTGACCGTATTTTGACTCATCCGATTTTCGGAATTCCGATTTTTTTAGGGATTATGGCACTTGTATTTCTGCTGACCTTTACGGTGGGAGATTTTATATCCGGGTACTTTGAATTGGCAGTAGAATGGTTAAGTGGATTTATTTCAAACGCATTGGCAGCATGGCAGGTTAATCCGGCGGTTACATCGCTTTTGGTAGATGGAATTATAGCTGGTGTGGGTGGCGTATTGACGTTTTTACCTAATATTTTTATTTTATTTTTGGCACTTGCTTTTTTGGAAGATAGCGGATACATGGCAAGAGTGGCTTATGTTATGGACGGCATTATGGGGCGGATTGGGTTATCCGGCCGTGCCTTTATTCCGATGATTCTCGGATTTGGGTGTTCGGTGCCGGCAGTCATGGCGTCAAGGGCATTAGAAGATAACAAGGATCGTATGAAAACAATGTTAGTTACGCCTTTTATGTCATGCAGTGCAAGGCTTCCGATTTATATTTTGTTTTCGCAGATGTTTTTTGGGAAACATGCAATGATAGCAGCTTACTCAATGTATGTCATTGGGTTAGTTGTTGCTGTTTTTGTTGCTTTTATTCTTCATATTGTAGATAAAAAAGAAGCAAATGGAATGCTTATTATTGAATTGCCGGAGTATAAAGCACCAAGTGCCCGTACGATTTGGATTTATGTTTGGGAGAAAGTAAAAGATTATTTGACGAAGGCCGGAACCGTAATTTTCCTTGCTTCTATTGCTATGTGGCTTCTTTTAAATTTTGGAATACATGGTTACACAAATGAGATGTCGGAAAGTTTTGGAGCAGCAATCGGACATTTTATCGTGCCTGTGTTAAAACCGATTGGTCTTGGTTACTGGCAGATAGCCGTGGCCTTGATTGCCGGAATATCGGCAAAGGAAGTTGTTGTATCAAGTTGTGCTGTTTTGTTTGGAATAGCAAATGTAAATTCGGCAGCCGGTATGGGAGCGCTGCATCAGGCACTTGGTGCAGCCGGATTTGGTATGGTAAATGCCTATTGTCTTATGATTTTTTGCCTGCTGTATATCCCTTGTTTTGCTACGCTGGCAACGATTCGTAAGGAAAGCGGAAGTATTAAATTTATGTTTTTAGCAGCCGGATTTCAGCTGGTTATGGCATGGCTTGCATCATTTGTGGTATTTCAGATTTTTTAGTACATTTTTAGATAAAGTTTCCTTTACACTTGGTAGTAAACGTCGTATAATTTGAGTGTAAAATATAGCGTTTTCCTTATAAGGAAAATTTATATGCTATCAAGGAGGATTTATATGCAGAAGAAGCAGGCAAAAGTTTTTGCAGGATTGTTAAGTATGTCCTTAGCTGTTTCCCTTATGACACCGTTGCAAGGTGTTTCCGGTCAAGCAGCAAGAAGAAAAATTGCACTGTCCAAAAAGAGTGTTACGATGACAGTGGGACAGAAGAAGACAATTCGTATCAAAAACGCAAAAGGAAAGCGTATCAAATGGAGTATTAAGAAAAAAAGCATTGCAAGTTACAAAAAGAGCGGTAAGTATGCTGTAAAACTGACCGCAAAGAAAAAGGGAACAACGACCCTTACCTGCAAGGTGAAAAATGGCAAGTGGAAGAGTTACAGGTGTAAAGTTAAAGTCAAAAAGGCTACACTTGTCCGTACGCCGGTGGCAACAAATGATGTCGTAAAAACAACGGAAAAACCGAGTTCTACTGCGGTAGTTACGATGCCTTCTGTTCCTACACAAACTCCGACGGATGGACAGGATAAACCGCAGGAGCCAGAAAAAACACCAACAGCGACCCCGACAGCAACACCAACGGCAAAGCCAACGGCGACCCCGACGGTAACACCAACGGTAACACCGACGGCAAAGCCAACAGCAACACCAACGGCAAAGCCAACAGCAACACCGGCAGGTGAATTTGCAGAAAAAACGTATTTGTCTACCGGTTTTGAAGACGGAACGGATGGATTTACCGGACGTGGAGCAGCAAAAGTAGCAGTGGCTTCCGGCGGAAGAAGTGGAAATTGTCTTTCTGTAACCGGACGTATGAGCACATGGAACGGAGCTGAATTGAATGTAACGGATTCGATTGTGAAGGGTGCAACGTATTCGATTTCGGTATGGGTAAAGCAGACAACGGACTCTGACCAAAAAGTTAAGTTATCAGCGAATCTGACGGTTTCCGGTCAAAGTAGTTATCCGGCAATCAAGGATGAAACAACATTGAAATCCGGTGTTTGGACTAAAATTGAGGGTACTTATGAGGTTCCGGAGTCATTTTCTAAATTAACATTTTATGTCGAGGGACCATCCGGTAATTTTGATTTTCTTGTGGATGATCTTACCATTACACAGACAACAGCGGGAAAAGAACCATTTAATCCGGAAGGACTTACGAGTATCAAGGATACTTACAGTGGAATTTTTGAACGCATGGGTAATGTAGTAAGTTACAATACTTCATGGAATAATGGTTATCAGATGCAGAGTGATGATACGATGAAGTTTGTGAAACATCATTTTAACAGTTACACATTGGAAAATGAGTTAAAACCGGAGCAGGTTTTATCGAATTGGAGTGGTACGATTTCGGTCAGTGAGGCAAAGAATCTAGGATATGTAATTCCAGATGGTTACACCGAATCGACTGTTGCTAAACTGAATTTTGACAGTGTAGATAAGATTCTGGAAATTGCAAATAATTATGGCATTCAGATGCGAGGACATGTGATGCAGTGGCATCAGCAGACATCACCGCGTTTCTTTCACGAAGGATATGATGCGAATAATGATATTGTGACCAAAGCAGTGATGGATAAGCGAATTGAGTTTTATATTCGTACCGTGATGAAACATGTGATGGACAAGGAGAAGAGTTTGACCGGAAAAGCAGGTTCTCTTGTTTATTGCTGGGATATCACGAATGAGTACACACACCGCACCAATCAGCCATCCGATACAACATGGGTTGATGTTTATGGTGACATGGGTTTGAAACCAACCTATGTGAAAAAGGCTTACGAAGTAGCTTATGATGAGTTGAAACAGTACGGTCTGCAGAAAGATATTACGTTGTTCTATAATGATTACAATGAATATGATGTTGCGGATGAAATTGTAGAACTTATTAATTATATCAATGAGGGTGAAGAAACGAATATTTGTGGTGGTATCGGTATGCAGAGCCACATTACGGTAAGTTATCCATCTCTCGAAAAATATGGAACAGCGGTTGATAAATTCTTAGCAACCGGACTTCAGGTACAGGTTACTGAGTTAGATATTGGAATTTCAGATACACAGACAGAGGAAGATTTAGCACAGCATTATTCGGATATTATGAAGTTATTAATATCCAAACAGAAAAACCGTGATAAAACGGTAAATGCCCGCGGAATCACAGGTGTTACGGTATGGGGACTCTATGATGCGATTTCATGGAGAAAACCTACTTCATGTCTGTTATTTGGAGAAAGTTTAGAAGATCCAAAACCAGCTTTTTATTCTTTCTTAGAGGCTGCGACAAAATAATAGCAATTACGACAGTTTTATAACCGCTTTGACAGTGATTATGGAAAGTGCAGTTTGAATATGATAGAATAAATCCAATTTATGAAATTGCGAAAGGAGATTTATACATATGAAATATTCAATTGAAGGAGCACCGTTGCCGGTAGTTATTTGTGATTTGGAGGCAGGCGAGTCCATGATTACGGAAAAAGGAGCTATGTCTTGGATGACGCCAAACATGAAGATGGAGACATCCGGCGGCGGAATGGGAAAAATGATTGGTCGTATGTTCAGCGGGGAAAATATGTTCCAGAACCGTTATACAGCAGAAGGCGGAGCCGGACAGATTGCTTATGCTTCCAGTTTTCCGGGGTCGATTTTGGCATTTGAAATTGGAAATGGAAATGAGATAATTGCACAGAAGAGCGCATTTCTTGCTTCTACGGATGGAGTGACATTATCGGTTGCATTCCAGAAAAAATTAGGTGGCGGTCTGTTTGGTGGCGAAGGTTTTATTATGCAGAGACTTTCCGGCAATGGTACGGCTTTTGTAGAAATTGATGGTTATGTAAAGGAATATGAGTTGGCAGCAGGGCAGCAGATGATTATTGATACCGGCTACTTAGCTGCGATGGATGCAACCTGTACGATGGATATTACAACCGTTAAGGGACTGAAAAATAAAGTGCTTGGTGGAGAAGGATTCTTTAACACCGTAGTGACCGGTCCCGGTAAGATTTATCTGCAGTCGATGCCGATTAACCAGATGGCAGGCGTTCTGCAACCATTTTTATCAACAAACAAATAATCTTTTACAAAGGGTGAATCTCTTGCTATAATAGACATGAAAATGTGTTAAAGGAGATGATTCCAATGGTAAAAACTGTGTTAAAAATTGACGGTATGATGTGTGGCATGTGCGAATCTCACATGAATGATTTGATTCGCAAGCATTGTAAGGTGAAGAAAGTTTCTTCCTCTGCAAAAAAAGGAGAAACTGTTGTAATCAGCGAGGAAGCGTTAGATATTCCTATGCTGGAAAAGGAAATTAAAGAAATTGGTTATGAATTAGTTTCCCATACAAGTGAGCCTTATGAGAAAAAAGGATTGTTCCGTCGATAAGAATTACTCGATTTTGTCTCCGATTACGGTATGCAGTGTGTGTTCCGTAATCGGAGTTTTTTTATTGGTAAAAGACCGGTAATCTGAAGGAGAAAATCCGGTCTGTCGTTTAAAAAGTTTGGAAAAAATAAAAGTCGTCTGTCCGATATATGAGGGTCTCAAAATCCTAAACAACAAAAATTAAAATCCTGCACCCATTTTCCCATCCAAATCGTGTATTATATAGAAAGTAATTATTTTCTACCATGCATGCAAAAGAAATTGTAGTAAAGGAGTATCAGGCAATGATAAATAAATATGCCGGGATAGAGTATGAGGACGTCGTGCGGCAGTATGCAGATGACATAACCAGACTATGTGTTGTCTGGACGCAGAATGAGGAAGCGGCAAAGGACTGCTTTCAAAATACGTTTCTGAAACTCTACCAGACCGAACAAACCTTTCGAGAGGAAGAACATATAAAAGCGTGGCTATATACAGTTGCGCGAAATGAATGCAGAGATTACCACAGGCAGTTCTGGAATCGAAAAGTGGATATTGGATATGTGCCACAGGAGAACCAAAAGGCTGGCTCTTTGCAAATAGAAGATGAAGAAACAGAGCAGCTTGTTGTGGCTCTGCGAAAATTATCTTTTCGATACCGTGAAGTAATTGTGCTTTATTATTATGAAGAATATGGCACGGGTGAAATTGCAAAAATGCTGCATACAAGTGTGAATACGGTGAAATCAAGACTTCGCAGAGGCAGAGAAAAACTCGCTGCTATCATGAAAAATTAACAGGGATTAAACAGGAGGCATAATGATGGATATTAAAAAAATAGATAAGATTAAAGCCCCGGAAGACTGGGTGGAAGAGGCACTGAATCCGGAAAAGATACAGGGTATTTCCCATAGGAGAAATTCAATGAAAAAACTTCGGACAGCGGCTGCGGCGGTAGTGATTTTCCTTTTGTGCGGAACTTTTGTAACTGTGGCGGCAACGAAATCCAATGTGTTTCAATCGCTTTTGGAAAATATGTTTGGCAAGGAAAATGTCACCGAGGTGGAGTTAAATCCAGAACCAACGAAACAGGTGGCAGACGTTAAGGCGGAAAAAGATGGCACGATACAATTACAGGAAAACATGATGGTGGTCGGAGAGAAAGAAAGTTTTATCAGTGAATATCATTTTGAGGGAGATGAGGAAAAAGTAGACCATGTGTACACAGTAGTTTCCAATGGATTAAAGAAAATGACACCGGTTGCTTTTGAAAGTGTACTTGACGGGGAAAAATGCGGTTTTCAATATGTGGCAAGCGGCAACGAAATTTATGCCTTTAATTACACGGGAGGAATTACCGAGATTTTCTCTTATTATAAAAACGGCATAATTTACGGTGTAAGAGAAGAAAAAAATGCGACAAAAGGTTATTTGGTGGAAATCAATCTGGCAGAGAAAACGGTGAAAAAAATATCCGGCGGTAACATGATATGCAATTTTGTTATGTCACCGGAAGGTAGTAAAATTTTGTGCAATCACAGGGGAGACGGCTACTGGTCAGTCTTTGATATTGCTTCGCAGACGGAGAAAAAAATAAGTCAGAAACTCGTGAATGGATATGCCAGAACAACAGAAATTGAGTTTTTGGATGAAAACCGAATTTTAACCTACGGTGAGTCAATTTTTAAAAACAGTACAGAAGAGGATTCTACATGCGTAGTAAATTTACAGACCATGAGAATTGAGAAGAAATATTCAGGTGTCGGCCTTGTTAATATGAAATGGTCTTACCGTTACCACCACAAAAAGAAATCACTGGAATTTTATGAAATTACCGGAAATCAGTCATTTACCATTCCGGATGTTAAGGATAGTGGCGATGTAATTGATGTAAGTGGTGATTATGTATTATTTGGAAATCTGGAGGAGAAAAAACAGGCGGTTTATCTCATTCAACTCACAAATCATACGTGGAAGAAGATGAATATTCCGGGGGAATTGAGAAATGATATGGAAATTCATCTGGTGAAAACGCAGAAGAAAATTTTGATAACAAATAAAAAGAGAGCGTATTTGGTGGATGTGAGTTCGCTGTAAAAAAATTATGCAAGCCATATAAAATAAAAACACATTGCAAAGGGAAGCGATGTGTTTTTATTTTGGAAGTGTTTCTTTGCTTCTTATGTAGGGCTTTTTCTCATCGGTAAGTTCCGCCAGGTAATCCATGCTTGTATTGTAATAGACAGCAAGTCGCCTTAGCACTTCAATCGGCATGCTCCGGCTGTCTGTCTCATAATGTGAATATGTACGCTGGCTAATGTGTAAGTAGTCTGCAATGTCTGTTTGTTTTAAATCGTGGTCTTCTCGCAGATCACGAATACGCTGCATTTTCATGTAAAAAACCTCCTAGGATTAAGGGTGATTTTAAACGGATGAAATCCGAGCAAAATTCTATAATATTATAAATTGAACGTAGTGTATATGATAATGCTAGAACAAAATGGACTATTGAATCATAGAACAATATGTGCTATGATGTAGGCATGAATTAACAAAAATTGGAGGGGATTGTTATGAAAAAAAGAATCTTAGCCATATTAATGGCAGCAATCATGTGCTGTTTGCAACTGGCTGAATTTGTTCCGGCAGAAAAAGTAAAAGCAGCATATTCTGTTAGTGAAGAGGACATATATTATAGATGTCCGGAATATCTCGATAACAAGGCCTATGATAACTATATGGCTAGATGCGAGGAGCGCATTGAAAAAGGGATGTCAACGATCAATGATGCAGAAGGTTTAGGTGCCTCCATTTTATATTCGTTACAAAATGGTGCGGACATCATCATATCGGAATTGGCAAGCAAGGCGGGAATTGGACAGAGCACCAAAGACAAATTGAATAAGGAAGTGGTTTATCAATTAATTCAGGCGTATCTGTCCAGTGATACTTTTGCTACAAATACAGTTTCGCAAATTGGAAATGCATATAGTACCATTTCCGATGCTTATAATGTGGCAAATGCAACGGATTTGTACAATTATAAAGTGTCATTGAAAAACTCATCCCTAAACCTGTCAGATAATCAAGTTGACAAACTTGTGGATATGTATACAGATGCAGATACATTTTCAAAAATATTGGGTTATGCCGGCAATGCACAGAAAGCATTGAAAATAATTACGGCATATATTGAAATGCAGGACTTGGATTTGGCAGTATTGAACAAATTGGATGATGCTTTTAGTTCCATGGATTCAGAGTTTGCCAGTGCAATCCGGTCAATTATGTCAGATCGGACATCAGATTTTCTGACATTTGCGAAGAAAAATTATCTACAGGATGAAGTCATAAAGAAAATGGTAAGTGCCGTGGCAAAATATGGTTCATCACCGGTTGTGTTTGTGAAAAATGTTTGTGCAAATATATTAGGAAAAATATATAAATCCTTTTGTCCAACAGCAGATCAGATCATACAAGCTGGAATGTGTCAGGCATATACATATTTGGCAAGAAATAAAGTTAATAAGCTGCGTAAAGAATTTAAAAACGGGAAAGCATCAGCAGAAAAAATAGAGCAATATAAAGTTGTATATGGTTTTTATATTACAACAATGAAAACAACTATGGACAAAGTGGCAGGTTGTGTAAATGGCTCCGATAAGTCAGTAAAACAGGCATTAAAAAGCTGGGCAGGTTCGCTTTCTGGTTTTTCTTATGCTACTTATATGGATCGTTGCTGTTCGGAAGCATCAGCAGATGTATCTGCGGGTCTGTTGAAGATTTCCGGCAATACAGTTACACGCAAGACACCAAGTGGGGCAACAATTGATGGAAATTATGACAGCACAGAGAGCATCAAGGCGCGGTTAGCGGCAATAAAACAGAAATATCCGCCAAATCAAGGAGCAACATGGAAAGGAGATTGGGGTGGAGCAACCCAGTGTTTTGGGTTTGCACGTATGGTATTCTTTTTCCTTTATGGAAAAGAAATGCCGGCTAGATATTATTCTAATGCTCGTTATCAATATAGAGACGAAAATGGTGTAAATAAGGTAGGACAACTGACAGGAAACTTTACAGCGGCACAAGTGCAGCAATTATTTGCGCAGGCTAAAATTGGTGATGTAATTCAGGCCAGTACAACAGCTTCTTCTGGTCAGCATACCATGATTTTTACCGGACTGACTTCAAAAGGAATCACAGTATATGATTGTAATGCCGCAGTGAATGGTTGTGCTCCGGGAGGATGTGGTATCAATGAATGGGAACGTTCTTATTCGGAATTAGCAAAAGGAACATACGGATATGGTTCTTCCAATGGAGGAATTACAATTTATCGTGCTGATAATTATGCGTCAATTTACGGAGATGGCGATGATGTCTTTTATGATGATAGTGCAAATTTTATCATAAAAGATGGTGTTTTAGTAAAATACACGGGATGGCAGCCATTTGTAGAAATTCCGGATACGGTAACAGCGATTGGTGATGAGGCATTTTTGAATAATAAAACGATGATACATGTGCTGATTCCTGATAGTGTAACTAGCATTGGAGAAAGTGCGTTTGAAGGCTGTACGAGTTTACTGTCTGTGAGTATACCGGATAGTGTGGAATCGATTGGGCAGAGTGCATTTGAAGGCTGTACCAGTTTGGGGTATGCGCACTTACCGAATAATGTGAAATATACGGTGATAGAATCGAGCTTATTTAGAGAATGTAGTGTATTGAAAGAAATAGAGTTGCCAGATAATATTAAGCATATTTATAATTACGCATTTAGAAATTGCAGTAATTTAAATTTGGTGAAAATGTCAACAAAATTAGAAAGTTTAGGGTGGGAGGTGTTTACTTATTGTGAAAGTTTAGAAAGCATTTTTATACCAAAGACATTAGAAAAAATTGGTGCTAATTGGTGGGGGCAAAATGCACGTGACAATGGTCCATTTTGGGAAACAAGTAGTTTAAAAAATATTTCATTTGAACAAGACATTACAGAGATACCTGAAAGATTGTTTTGGGGCTGTACGGGGGTGGAGGAATTGCAGTTGCCTGAGACAATAAATGTTGTAAATGCATCAGCGTTTAGGGAATGCACTAATTTAAAGAAAGTAACATTTCCAGCCCGTATAAACAAGATAGATAATTATGCATTTAGAAATTGTAATGCACTTACCAAAATTGATTTTCCAGATAAGATTGAAAAGATTGGATGGGAAGCATTTGGCTATTGTGGTAATTTAAAAACGGTTGTATTGCCAGAGGATGTTGAAATTGGTGCTAATTGGTGGGGACAAGATGCGAGAGATGAAGGACCGTTTGTCGGAGATTCTCTTTTGACAGAAGTAGAATTTAGTGAAAACACAACAGAAATTCCAGAAAAATTGTTTAGTGGCTGTACTGGCATAAGAAAAGTGGTTATTCCGTCGAATGTTAAAATTATTAATGAAAGTTCCTTTCAAAATTGTACTAATCTTGTGAGTGTTCAATTACCAAAAAGATTGGCAACAATTCAAGGAAACTCCTTTAGAGGATGTGACAAATTAATGGATATTAATTTACCAACAAGTCTAAAAAAAATTGATAATTATGCATTTTGGGGAGATAAATCTCTTGAAGAGATAGCATTGCCTGCTGAAATTGAAACAATTGGCTATGGGACTTTTGCATATTGTTCTTCATTGAAGGCAATTAATATTCCAGAGAAAGTAAAAATGGAATCCGATTGGTGGGGGACAGAAGGAACAACAACAGGTCCTTTTGAATATTGTTCAAGTTTGAAAGAGATAACGATAAATAGCAATAGAAAAGAGTTAGATTGGAAAATATTTAAAAATTGTAGTGCACTGGAAGTGATTACAATTCCAAAAACTATAACGGAAATTGCCGAAGAAGCTTTTTGCGGATGTACAAATTTACAAAAAATCAAATTTGAAGAAAATTCACAATTAAAAAAGATTGGAAATAATGCATTTGAAAATTGCGACAATCTATCAAAAATAGTGTTGCCAGAGAATGTTGAAAGTGTGGGAGAAAAAGCGTTTTACCACTGTGATTTATTGGAGGATGTTAGATTAAATAATAAACTAAATTCACTAAGCAGTAATGTGTTTTGCAGTTGTAAGAATTTAAAGCAAATTGAATTTTTAGAAGGACTTACATTTATTTGTGATGGCGCTTTTGGAAATTGTTATGAGTTACAAGAAATTATACTACCAAAGACTGTGCAGAAAATTGGTGTGGAAGCTTTTTATAATTGTGACTCGCTTATAAATGTAAATATGCAGAATAATGTGGTTAGTTTAGGAAAAGGTGCTTTTTATGATTGTGAAAGTTTGAATCAAATTGTGCTTAGTACAGGAATTAAAAAAATTCCGAATGAGGCATTTAGAGGCTGTTCCTCTCTGGAATCCATTGTTCTACCATATCGGGTGGAGACCATAGAAGACAATGCATTTAAGAATTGTACGAAATTAAAAAAGATTACAATTCCAAAAGCAACAACATCAATATCTGACAGTGCATTTTCCTATCCGGATAAAATGTCAATTTATGGCGTGGCAGGAAGCTATGCAGAGCAGTATGCAAAAGAAAATGATATTGCTTTTGTTGCACAGCAGATTGCAACGGAGAAAATCACGCTGACTGAAACAGAATTGACATTAGGGCGAAATGAGAAATATCAATTAACCGCAGGATTAAATCCAATGGATTCTACGGATGAAGTTATTTGGTCGTCTTCGGATGAGAAGATTGCAAAAGTGGACAAAACAGGAAATGTTGAGGCAATATCGGCGGGCGAGGCAGTTATCACGGTAAAGGCAGGTGAAAAAACAGCGACATGTAAGGTGACAGTCAACATCCCAATAACAAGCATTTATTTAAACAAAACATCCATAGAATTAAATTCTATTGGTGACAGTTACCAGTTAAATGCAAGTTATTATCCTTCTGATGCAGATGGAGCAATAATATGGAAATCGGATGATGAAGGGGTTGCTTCCGTAGATCAAACAGGAAAAGTGACAGCCGTAGGAAAAGGAACAACGACAATTACTGTTTCATGTGGGAGTGTAAAGGATACATGTACGGTGGTGTCAAAAGGAGAGAGTGATGGTTCACAGATAATCCCATCTCCTGGTTCTCAGCCAAGTGTGAAACCGAATCCAGACAATCAACCGGCGAATACGCCGAAGCCATCTATGACGCCGCAAGTGCCGACAAAAGGGAATATTCCGCAATCGTCACAAACGGCCAATGATGGGGAAAATAGTGGTCAAATAGCTTCTTTGACAAAGATTAAAGGTGTCGTTGCAAAGAATCAAAAGAAGTGCAAAATAAAAGTTACCTGGAAAAAGGTGTCAAACAGTTTGGGATATCAGATTCAGTATGCAACAAATAAAAAGTTTAAAAAGGCCAAGAAAAAAACGGTTAAATCAACCTTTGTTACATTAAAGAAGTTGAAAAAGAAAAAGACATATTTTATTCGGATTCGAGCTTATAAAATTGCAGATGGAAAGAAAGCGTATGGAAAGTGGAGTTCAGTAAAAAAAGTTAAGATAAAGAAGAGATAAGGAACAAAGGTGTTGTAGGTTTATCACAACAGTTACAGAAAGTAAATTAAATACGACAAAGGAACAAAACTATCGAAAAACAGGGATGACACAAGCGGAAAAAAAAGCATTAAGTAAAAAAGGACGCTTAAAGTTATTCTTGGGGAAAGTTACTGGCGCTAAAGGTTACCAGCTTCAGTACGCTATGAACAAAAAGTTCTAAAAGAAAAAGAGCGTACAGACCAAGAAAACCAAGTACACCATTAAGAAACTGAAAAAGAAGAAAACGTATTACATTCGGGTTCGTGCCTATAAGATGAATGGCAAGAAAAAGGTGTATGGTAAGTGGAGCACGGTGAAAAAAGTCAAGGTAAGGAAGTAATATAAGACGGGTTTTGAAAAAACTTTGAGCGTAGAACGTCCCTCTTATTGGTGGTGTCGTTTTACGCTCTTTTTATATGCCGGAATTTGGCTTGTTTGGCACGATTTAAGATTCTTTTTGAGGGGCGTAAGTCGCCCGACGATTGTAAGTAAATATATTGACTTTGTAATGCAACTGTGCTAGTATATATACAAACAAGGGTGGGGCGAAGATGTTCTCCTTGTAGTGATAAAAAAATTGACTAATTAAGGAGGATATTATTTGGGAGCAAAAGATTTAGCAGAGAAAAATTTACTACAATACAAAGATGTATTTTCAGACATTGTAAATGTAAACTTATTTGGTGGCAGATGTTATGTGTCAGCGAAAGAGTTGTCGCGGGAACCCGGCGAGTTGATTACGAAAGCCGTATCGGATGATAAACTTCGGCAGTTACAGATGGATGTGCCGATGAAGTGTAAGAAGCACAATAGAAGTTTTTTCTTATGTCTGGAAAATCAGAGTGACAGAAACAACGTTATGCCGGTGCGAGATATGGGATACCAGCACGCCAAATATATGGAGCAGATAAAGGAAGTGAAGGAAAGTAATCGGAAAACTGGAAATTATCCAAACCCGATGACAAAGGAACTTAACGATTCCCAGAAGTTAAGCCCGGTCATTACTTTGGTTTTGAATTACAGTCAGAATGAATGGGGAAAGCCAAGATGTCTGAATGATATGCTGGAATTTCCGGAAGACATTGGTGAGGAACTTACAAAATGGATACCCTCGTATTCGGTTTGTGTGATTAACCTTGCCAGTCAGCCGGAAACGACAATTCGCCAGTATCAATCGGATTTTAAATACATAGTCCGTTACCTGTCCTGCGGAAATGACAGAAGAAAACTGGATGAATATTTCCAAACAACGGAGTTTCAATTAGACCACCCGGAAGCATTTTTAGATTGGCTGTCTGCGGTGACAAATGACAGGAGATATCGGAAAGCAAAAGAATTAATTGAGACAACAGAAGGAAAAGGAGGAAAAATCGATATGTGTGTATTGTTAGATATGTATGAAGAACGTGGAGAAGCGCGAGGAATAGAGAAAGGGATTGCTCAAGGAGAGGCACGTGGAATAGAGAAAGGGATTGCTCAAGGAGAGGCGCGTGGAATGGCAAAGGGGATTTCGCAAGGGATTTTACAAGGAATTTCACAGGGAATCGAGGAAATTAACGCATTATACCAATGCTTGTTGGCGGATAACCGAATGGAAGATATACAAAAAGCAATCATGGATACAGACTACCAAAAAGAATTGTTACAGGAGTATGGGATTGGAGAGTAAGAGGAGGAAACAGCCATAGAACAAAAACCTTCTTCATTTTTCCTTGCCAAATTTTTTGTTCCGTCATATAATGGAGAAAAGAAAGGCCGGAGGATAGAGAATGACACCACAAGAGATTTTTGCAAAGAGTTTGGTTACTTACGATAAAACCAGTCGCTCGAATGATTCTTTTTATTATCATTTGCCATATCACAAGGATTATGATTTGTGCAACTGGAATCCGATGCGTATGTATAGTGGTAATGTAATTAAATATTATCAATATCATTTGTCCAAACCGGTAATCCTTTTTACGGATACTGATGAATGAGATAGTTTATGGCATCCTGTCTTCCTGAGGGGGTGCCATTTTGTTGCATAGAAAAAGGTGAAAGGGTAATATTATATTTATGAACGCACAGAAGTTATTTTCAAAAAAATGGATTGTGTTTGCAACGGCGGTGTTGTGTACCCTGCTTTGGGGAAGTGCATTTCCCGGTATAAAAACCGGATACCGTATGTTTCGGATTGCTAGTCAGGACACCGCAGACCAGCTTATGTTTGCCGGTGCGAGATTTTTGATTGCAGGTATTTTGACTCTTTTGATTTCTTTTTTTGTGGAGAAAAAGGAGCATAAAAAGGAACGGAGAAAGCAGTGGCCGAAAGGACAGATTGTACTTGTGGCATTTGTCCAGACTGCTTTGCAGTACGTTTTTTATTATATTGGTATGGCGCACGTGACAGGAGTAAAAGGTGCAATTTTGAATGGGAGTACAGCGTTTTTTTGTGTGGTGACGGCATGCATTTTTTATCATGAATCAATTAATGGAAGAAAAATTGCGGGGTGTCTTTTGGGCCTTCTTGGCGTGTTTGTGGTAAATCTCGGAAAAGGGAGTATTGGCGGTTCGCTCTCCTTTTTAGGAGAAGGTTTTATGCTTTGTTCTGCTGTGTCATCGGCACTTGGCTCGCTGTGTAACAAAGAGGCGGCAAAGAAAATGGGACCGGTTACTCTTTGTGGGTGGCAGCTTATTCTGGGTGCGGTTTTGTTGATTGGTGTGGGTTTTTTATTTGGAGGGAGAATTTCGATTTTGGAAGTACCTGCCACCGGCTGGCTGCTGCTTTTGTATTTAGCGTTCTTATCGGCAGCAGCCTTTTCCCTATGGACTGTTTTGTTAAAATATAATCCGATGGGTAGAGTGACAGTTTTTAATTTCTTAATTCCGGTATTTGGAAGCCTCTTATCAGTTATTTTTCTGAAAGACAGCCTATGGAATGTAAATACGCTTTTTGCACTTTTGCTTGTATGTGCAGGAATTTATTTAGTCAACCGTGAACCAAAAAATATTTCTAAATAAGAATATCGCCGCCACATGCATCCAGTGTAATTTCAATTGAACCATTCTGCACCATATAATCTTTGCCGGATAGTGCACCTTTAAACTGTGTTTTTGGTCCCTGATACGGAATATGGAGAGTTGTCGACTGCTCATCGTTATTGACGGCTGTAATCACGTCTTCATTTTCATAACAGCGTGCAAAAGCATATTGGCGGTTCGTAAGAAGAAGTTCTTTGTATTCACCATAACACAATGCTTTTTGCGCTTGATGGATAGAACCGAGTTTGGCAATCAGCGCAGTCAGCGGATTGTCAGTCATTGCATCGGCATAGTCACTAAGTTCTAAGTGTGGTCGGAGTGAAGCATCGGAACCTTGTTCTTTTTTTCCTTCGATACCGAATTCGGAGCCGTAGTAAATAGACGGAATCCCCGGAAGTGTGTACATCAAAGTGTAGATTACGCCGAGATGGTCTTTGTTTATTATCTTACTTGCAATTCGCTCAACATCATGGTTGTCGGCGAAACTGTACAATTCCAAGTTCCGGTAATGGCATCCACCCATGTCATAAAGACGCTTTACTGTGTGTGCAATTTCAAAAAAGTTATGCTCGTTGCAGCCGGACCAAAGAGCTTTATTCAGGTTATAATTGGTTACAGAATGCAAAGTTTCCGAATTAACCCAGCGTGTATATTCGCCATGAATGACTTCGCCCATCAGCCAGAAATCCGGTTTTACTTCATTGGCAACCTGACGCATTCCCTTCATAAAATCAAAATCAAGAACATCTGCTGCGTCAAGCCGGATGCCATCAATGTCAAATTCAGAAACCCAGAAGCGGATTACATCGTAAATATAATCTTTTACCTGTGGATTCCACTGGTTCAGTTTTACTAACAGATTATAACCGCCCCAGTTATCATAGGAAAATCCATCGTTGTATTCATTATTTCCACCAAAATTCACATTGCAGTACCAGTCTTTGTATTGTGAATTCTCACGGTTTTTCTGCAGGTCTTTGAAAGCAAAAAAATCTCTTCCTGTGTGATTGAAAACACCGTCAAAGATAACCCGCACTCCTTTTTCGTGACATGTACGGACAAATTCTTTTAAATCGTCATTGTCGCCGAGACGTCTGTCGAGTGTTCGGTAATCCGTTGTTTCATAGCCATGTCCTACGGATTCAAAAAGCGGTCCGATGTAAATTGCATTGCATCCGATTTCTTTTATATGGTCAATCCATGGGAGCAGCTTAGGAAGCCTGTGGATAACCTCGCCATAATCATTCTGCGCCGGTGCGCCCGTTAATCCCAAAGGGTAAATATGATAAAATACTGATTCGTCATACCAAGCCATGTTTATTCCTCTTTTCTTTGTGAAGTATTTTTACTAAATTATTATAACATAAAATGCTACTGTAAAGAAGTCGTTTCGCGACTTTTTGTGGCGCGAAACGATGCTTGACATGACACATGCAACAATATATAAT